>ERZ1047472.24-NODE-24-length-144561-cov-8.786729_pt1 | contig 144561 bp, 135 predicted proteins | sample MGYA00383095_ERZ1047472 | MGnify/ENA primary metagenome ERZ1047472 (study PRJEB29581, sample SAMEA5548365) | metagenome | biome: marine; feature: coastal; material: water | depth 1 m | study: Short-term variability in the microbial, nano- and picoplankton... | reverse complement strand
ATAGATTTGGCCTCTCCGTCGAGGTGCGGAGCCCTAACGATGTTTCTGAGAGAATTGAAGTTATTAAACGTCGAGATGCATTTGAAACAGATTTTGACAACTTCTTTAAAATCTACTCGAAAAAAAATGCTAAAATTCGCAACGCTATATTGAAGGCTCGCAAAGCACTATCAAACATCCAAACTTCAGACGCAATTCTACATGATTGCGCAGAACTATGCATAGCGCTTGGTAGTGATGGATTACGCGGGGAATTGACCCTTTTACGAGCAGCACGCGCATTAGCCGCCTATCAAAAAGAAGAAGCACTGACACGTAAACACCTTAAGGCCATCGCACCCATCGCACTCAGCCACCGCTTGCGACGCGACCCACTGGACGAAGCTGGCAGTGCAATCAGGGTAGCCCGGACTGTAGAATCAGTACTTGGGGTATGATCCATGCACATAATAAAGATTATTTGTCTGTTCTTATGCAGCAAGTAATCCAACAGAACTCGTTTATTTCATGAGTGAACAAAGTTGGCATATGGCAGCTTTAGCTCTCAAACTCCTTGCAATTGATCCCAAGGGCCTGAGTGGTGCAATTATAAAAATGCGCGCAAGCCCCGATCGGGAAGCTATTATCAGTAACTTTGCGGCCAATTTACCCCTTCGGAAGATACCCCTGACAATATCTGATGATCAGCTATTAGGCGGAATTGACTTAACCACGGCGCTCACAACGTCTCAAATAATCAGGAAAGGTGGGTTTTTTGAAAAAACTGGCATGACCATAATTCCAATGGCAGAGCGATGTCCTTCCGAACTGGCTGCCAAATTAGCAATTTTAATAGATAAATCCCAAACACATGGGTTTTTAGCTCTTGATGAGGGCGTTGAAGATGATGAGCACCTTTCTTTAGCACTTGCTGATAGATTCGCTTTTTATATTGAGCCAATTGGCAGATGTCCCCAAAGTTGGGTAGACATAAAGTTTGAAGAAACCAGCCCGCCAGTTACCCTGTCAGAGGCCATAGTTCAGCTTACGATATTAGCAGCAAAATTTGGCATATTTTCTTTACGAGCGCCAACATTAGCACTTTGTGCTGCTCGAGCACATGCCAAACTCACTGGCCACGCTATACTGTCCCAGAAGGACATCGAGGTAGCTGCCACATTGGTTTACCCACAACGCGCAACAGTAATCCCCCAAGAAGAACCTGAACAAGCAGCCAAATCAGAAGAGGAGGTAAACCCAGAGAGGGATCCTTCAAACGAAGTAGAATCTAAAGATCAGCAGATTCTACCAGATGGCAGTATGCTAATCGAAGCGGTCAAGGCTATGTTGCCACCTAGCCTGATAGATAAACTTATTCATAATGAGAAAACGCAGAAATCCAGTGGAACAGGAGCAGGCCAGGTACGGTCAGGAAACAGAAAAGGCCGCCCGGTACCTTCCCGCTCGGGTCGGATAAATAGTAGTGTCCGCGTCGATCTTATTGCCACACTTCGGGCAGCCGCTCCCTGGCAACCATTGCGTCAAAAACAGCAACCAAACCGTGCAGGCCTATTGATAAGAACATCTGATATCCGTCTTAAACGTTACGCCGAACAATCAGATCGACTTTTAATTTTTTGCGTAGACGCTTCTGGTTCTGCCGCTGTTTCTCGTCTTGGTGAAGCAAAAGGTGCTGTCGAACTTCTACTTGCAGAGGCCTATGCAAGTCGTGATCATGTTGCATTAATTGCGTTTCGCGGCACTGAAGCTGAAGTATTATTGCCACCGACGCGCTCTCTCGTACAAACAAAGCGGCGCCTGTCAGCACTGCCGGGAGGTGGAGGAACACCACTAGCATCAGGGCTTCAAAATTCGTTAATTCTTGCACAGAAATCACAAGCGAAAGGTTTAACACCCACCATAATCCTAATGACAGACGGCCGCGCAAATATTGCGCTGGATGGCAGTCCAAACCGTTTACAAGCCGGAATAGATGCTGAAAAAATGGCTCGCGTGTTACGCAGTTCTAGGATCACCTCACTGGTTATTGATATGTCAAATAGGCCACAACCTGCTCTCCAAGAACTTGGAAATATACTTGGTGCACCTTACGTCCCACTACCGCGTGCAAATGCAGAACGATTAACAGCTGCCGTCACGTCCGCTCTGGCATCATAAGAAATGCATTGGAATAAAATAGCTGATTGGCCCAATGCTTCATTGTCCCGCCGTATCAATGGGCCAATACATCGGTGGCACGTTCAAGAAGTAGGTGCTGGAAAAACAGTATTATTACTGCATGGGGCCGGTGGGTCTACACACAGTTTTCGGGATCTGCTTCTACAGCTATCAACCCAATATCATGTTATTGCGCTTGACCTACCAGGTCATGGCTTCACGCAACTTGGTGCACGCCATCGATCTGGCTTAGATTTAATGGCGAAAGATATTGCAGCGCTCTGTATTCAGGAAGGCTGGGCACCTGATGTAATTGTTGGACATTCAGCGGGAGCAGCTGTTGCTTTTCAGCTAGCAGCGCCTGACTTACTTCAACGGGAGTACCCGCATATAGTGATCGGGATCAATGCAGCTTTAAGTGAATTTAAAGGAATTGCTGGACTGCTCTTTCCAACCATGGCCAAGACATTGGCTGCTCTTCCATTTACTGCTCGGTTATTTTCCGGTGCATCATCAAACCCGGCCCGAGTCGAAGCACTCATTAACTCAACCGGCTCTATTCTTGATGCACAAGGCCTCGAACTTTATCGTAAATTGATCGCAGATCAAAACCATGTTGATGGGACGTTACTGATGATGGCACAGTGGCAACTCAGACCATTGCTTAACCAACTGCCAAAACATAAGAGTGACGCATATTTCATCGTTGGGGATAGAGATAGAACTGTGTTACCGCATGTTTCAGAGGATGCCGCTGAAATTATACCAAATGCAAAAGTACATTATATCCTAGGCTCAGGGCACCTAGCACATGAAGAACAACCTATAGACGTTGCCAGCATTATTCATTCAATCATTGCGAAGCAGCCAATTTAGATAAAAAAAGTAGCAACACGCTCAATAGTCCAATAAGCAGCAATACTACCGATCATATAGCCTGCTAATGAATTCCCAGTTTGGCCAATTATTGCTTCAGGAAAGACTTTCACAGACCTCATTTTTTTTATGATAAATGTAATTACAATCAGGCAAGTAACAAACATAAGCTGTCCTGCTTCAATTCCTAAATTAAATGCAAGAAGTGCAATCGGGATTTCACTGTTTGGAAGTCCAATTTCCTTTAAAGCACTTGCAAAACCCAACCCATGTAAAAGACCAAATGCAAAAGCCACTAGCCATGGAGAACGCTGCATCATAGTTTTCTGATCATTATTTTTTGTCACAATTTCAACTGCTAAAAAAGCGATTGAGAGAGCAATAATTGCTTCGACTGGAGGCGTAGGAACAGACAGCCAGCCTACTGCAGCCAAGGCCAGAGTAATACTGTGCGAAATTGTAAAAGCAGTGATTGCCCAAATTAGGCTTCGGCGGTTAGGCACCAAAAGAAACAACGCAAATACAAACAGTAAATGATCAATACCGCCCAAGATATGATCAAACCCCAGAGTTATGTAGGTCGATAAAATTGTCCAAGTGGTTTGCACTGCTGGCAAAAGGGCAGACGGGTAACTTGGCGTTAGCCTAAGACTTGTAGCAGTCTCTCCAGGTCCTGCAATAAAACGGACAAGAACATCTGTCGCAGTACTGTTCAAACCCTCAATAAAAATCTCATTATCCCAGATATTTTCCGTGCAACTTGCAATCCAACCACTTACATAAGCTCGACCGTCAAATCTGGAGCTTGGAGCTCGACGTGGAGCGCAATTTTTGGGAAGTACTGCATCAATTTCCATTGCTTTGCCACTAACCTGAGGTTTGCGCCAAGTAACTTGCCACTGCTCATTTTCAATTGGAATAATCTCAAGATATCCGGGTTCTAGCGCATGCCCGGAACACGACGTAGCCAGCACAAAACTAAATAAGCTTGCAAAGATAGTAACTAAAAACGATTTCATCGCGAGAGCGCCAACGACAAGTTTGGCGTTTCAATATCATATTGACTACGCAGCTCTTCAAGACGCTCTAACCGTAGTTCCACAGCTTTATCACGACGCCACTCTTGCTCAATACCGTCACGCAGAGACTCAAAAGCTGGAACGATTCCTGGCACTAGTGAATCAAGACGAACCAAATGGTTACCAAACCCGGATTTAACAGGGCCGCTCCAAATACCAGGTTCTAATTTTGCAATTTGTTGAAATACACCTTGCCCAAATGAACCGTCAACTACTTGCTCGGTTACGGGGGATACAAATGCAGGTAAAAGAGATTTCGCACCAAGCATTTGAAAATCCTCACCAGCGTCCAAATCTGCAAGAATTTCAGAAATAGAACCTGTTGCCGGTTCAGGTAGTAAAATTTGTGAGAATGCTACGCGCGGCACGCTACGGTATCTTTCTAAATTTTCTTCAAAATACACCTTTAACATGGCGTCATCTACCAAAGACGCCTCTGCCCCAGCTTCAGTTAAAAACTCCATTTTCTGGCTAAGCCTTTTTCTTACAACACTATCACCTTGATCCAGTCCCAGTAATATAGCTTCGCGAACATAAATTTCTTGACGGACAAAAGCATCAACAAGCACTTGCAACTCCTCTTCAGATGGAAGCCGGTTGCGCATTGATTCATACTGCGACGCAAGCCATTGAGCATCTTGAATAGAAACAACTATACTTGGTCGGTTCGACGTTTGAGCCGGTGTATCATCTACAAATGAATAAAGCGTAAATAACCCTGCTCCGATTACGAAGAAATGCAGCAAAGGTTGCCGCAAAAAAGAAAGAAACATATTTAGAAATATCCATAATCTGATGTTAAAAATATAGCATTAGAAAGAAGTTAATTAAAGCTGAGGTTAATTTTATACATCATACTGTTTAGTTGCTAGAGTGGGGTAACGCCAGTTACCCCACTCAGATATTTTTTATGACGGTGAATACCAGATTGGTGATGTGTACGCACGCTCCTGATGGATCAATTCTGCTCCCTCAGGAAGTTCAGCGCCCAAGCGAAGTTGATCGTACACTATCCAGCGCGGCGTTGGGATTTCAATCACACGAACATAGTAAAATGCGCTTTCACTTGCATCAAAATCCGGGTCCGTCCAAACTGTAACAAGCTCGGATGCACCAATAGTGTTTGTCCAGTTTGCCGTCGCAACATCAACCGTATTCCCGACTGCACCCACTTTTCCATTTGAATCAGGTTCACGATCTCCAGACCAGGCAACATCGTATACCTTCTCTTGAGTGACACCATCGGCATCCATCCAGCCTTTTACAATCTGAATACGATCAAGGTTAGCACCAATTGGATCACGTAAAGCATACGTCATAAATGATGGTGCTTTGCCATCAGGAGCGTCTGACATATCGCCACCCATTGGAACGCCTTTGTTGTATCCAACAAATGCAAGTTGACGGCTACGAAGATCATCTTCGTTAAAATCCCAACCGCCAAAGAAACGAACAGTCATACGTGGTCCAGTAGTTGCATAAGTCTCCTTACGTTCCATTGCATCAAAGAGTGCACCACGCGTATTTTCGGTTGCCCAAATTCCTTGGTAACCAGAGGCCACCAACGTATCACCTTCAATTGCACCGAGTTCTGACTCAACGAACGGATGAGAAATACGGGTTTTAGATGGCTCAACGCTGGTAGATTTACTGAAAAAATTGTCCTCTTCCGCAGTTGATAGTCCTGTATGTGTATCAGTCCCACCGACCATACCAAATTTGTAAGGGTTTGTGCCGTATCTTTTTTCAAGCAACAGACCGTTTTTTAACGCTTCACGAGCGTATTCCTGCTTTAGCATATCCGGCGTTTTCAGCTCGGTAAGATCAAGGTTACCAGTATCCCAAGTTCCATAATCGGCAAACTCATCATCTGGTGATAGTGCAGGATGCGTTTCACCATCGCCTTTTATCTGCGTAGCTTCATACAGTGGTTCCCACTTTGATCTGAGTTCCACATAGTTTTTATCTACGTTTGCGCCAGAAAATCTTGTTTCCATTGGAAACATCCAACCATTTGATAAATTGCCATTATGAGAAATAGCCAATGCATGACCACCAGTATTTTTCTCATAATCCTCCAACCACTGGTACAGATCCAACGGATCTACCGAACCTTCTGGCGCCTGTGTAGTTAATGGAACAATTTGTTTGGCCCGAAGGCCGCTGTCGCGTAAAATAACATTGCGGTGAAGGTTCATACCTTTTGGAACTGATGTCCACTCAAAACCGATAAAGGCTGTAAACTTATTTGGTTCATTGTAGTAATCAGCAAAATCAACCGATTTTTCCCAAACGCTTGTATAAATTGGAGATCCAGGGCTGTAATCTTCAAGCATTTGCTCTGGGATTGTGCCCTGTGCAAAATTAGTAATTAGGTCAAATGCCGCTTCACCAGCCGCTGCACCACCTTGGGCAAAACCATCAGCCCATTCTTTACCTTTAGGATCTTCAACAATGTTTGGAGTTCCATTTTGAATATCAGTAGCAATACCCATTAAATCAGAGTGATCGGTAACAACAAGATAATCTAAAGGCCTGCTTAGTTTCACAGGTTGACCGGTCGACGACATAATCTCTTCACCACGTGCTAAACGAAAAGCATCATCTGGACCTGTCGTTGCTCCAAACAGACCCGCATCAAGAGAATAGCCCGTGTGCGTGTGCGTTTCACCCCAATAGACATTGTTTGGAAAAGATCTTCCGGCATATGGCGAATAAGCCTTACCAGGGTAAATATCTTTCAAAATTTCTAATGCAGGTGCTCCTGCATCTTGCGCTGAGACAGCTGTGCCAGCTCCTATTGCTATCACACCGGCAGCAACCGACTGTATAATAGCGTCATTAAAACTGTTCTTAGACATATGTTTTCCTACTTACATTTTTTATGCAGAATAAACGATCGGGGTGATACCAAACTGCTTACGCTTCTCAAACTATTTCACGCACACATAATTATTGAAATCTATTCTGAAAAAGACCCACGTTTATATTCCAAGGCCTTTAGATTACCAAAAGGAGAGAAAAAAACTTACCATTTCGCGCCAATTTTACAAAAATTGATATTATTTTTGTTTCTAAATCTATTGAAGAATGAGGTAATTTTTGTGTTTTTTTACAATAGTTTATATAAAATATAGCAAATTAAAATATCATTTAATTATGTGATAACATCACATAATTTGTTTCCTTACCACCAAAATAAAATATAAGATATCTATCTCGAATCTGAGTACGCATCCTGCACCCAAGCAATCAGTATTTCACGAGCTTGTTGCGGCATCTGAATGGCATTTGGTGGCGGCATTGCATGGCTAATGCCTGCGTGAAGATAGATTTGATCCGCATTTTGCGCGATATCACCTTTAGTTTCCAAGTAAACGCCTTTTGGCGCCCATTTCATGTTATACCATGCCGGTTCTCGGGCATGACACATTGAGCAGTTTCCAATCACAACGTCGTAAGCTTCATCAAAATGTTCCGCAGCAACAAATCTTTGTTCATAGCGCGTTAAACTACGAGACTCAGCGTCTTCACGTGTTTCAATCGGACGTACTGACGACAGCCATGCAATAAAAATCATAAGCAGTACAGTCACACCCCAAGTCCAATGTGGGCCAACACCTTTGGAATGCAACGAATTAAAATAGTGCCGTATTGTTACTCCAGTTAAGAATATCAGGCTCGCTATAATCCAAGCATATTCTGTACCAAACGACATTGGATAATGATTTGATAACATTAGAAATACGACTGGCAATGTTAAGTAATTATTATGGGTAGAACGGACCTTAGCAATTTTACCGTATTTAGCATCAGGCGACCGTCCAGCTTTAAGGTCTGCAACTACGATGCGCTGGTTTGGCATGATCTGAAAGAATACATTTGCAGTCATAATCGTTGCTGTGAAAGCTCCCAGATGCAGCAACGCAGCACGGCCTGTAAAAATCTGATTATAGCCCCAAGACATCGCCAGAATAATAAAGAACAAAATTAACATTAAAGCAGTTGGATAAGCACTTAGCCTAGATTTACACATATGATCATAAGCCAACCAACCAATTGTCAATGAGCCACCAGAAATTAAAATTCCCTGCCATAGCGACAAATTTATTTTTGTAGGGTCAAGCAGAAATAACTCACCACTCACCCAATAGATAATTATCAAAAGTGCTGCACCTGATACCCAAGTGATATAGCTTTGCCATTTATGCCAAATTAAATGTTCAGGCATGTTTTCTGGTGCAATAAGATATTTCTGGATTTGATAAAAACCTCCCCCATGAACTTGCCACTCTTCACCAGCAACCCCTGCTAGCGTATCAGGAGATTTTTTCAGCCCTAAGTCCAAAGCAATGAAAAAAAATGAGGCGCCAATCCATGCCATCGCAGTGACAACGTGCAACCAGCGGACAGAAAAAGAAATCCACTCCCATATGACAGCTAAATCATACATCGTCCCACCCTTACATTTTGTTTTTAAATCAGACTAGGCGAAGTTTGATTGTTCTGGTATTATCTATAAACATCAAGCAGCATCAAAAAAAACCGAATAATGTCTTATCTTAAGAATATCCAAACATTTGTTCGTGTCTACGAATTGGGTAGCATGTCCGCAGCAGGGCGCGATTTACGTATTTCTCCAGCAGTAACATCATCACGAATTTCACAGCTTGAGGAACACCTAAGTATCCGATTATTTCAGCGCACAACCCGCAGCCTAACTCCCACCGAACAAGGTCAAGCGTTTTATGGAGGTGCATGCCAGATACTAGAATCTGTTGAAAAAGCTGAAGCACAAGTTGTAAAAATTACTGATAACCCAAAAGGATCTTTAATTGTCGCGGCCCCTTTAGGGATTGGACGGCGTTTAATTGCTCCTTTAGTGCCAAAATTTCTTTCAAAATACCCAGAAGTTAAAGTCCGATTGCGCTTAACAGATCGCAAAGTAGACCTAACGACTGAAGGACTTGATCTTGCTTTTTTCCTTGGTCAGCCAAAGGACAGCAATCTACGAATTCGAAAAATTTCTGACATTAAGCGTGTGCTTTGTGCCACGCCTGACTATATTTTAAAGCATGGTAATCCAATGTCTGGTGAGGACTTAATATCTGGGAAGCACGAATGTTTAAACCTCAGATTTCCAGGAGCCCCTGAATTTCAATGGCCATTAATAACACGAAATGGACCAAAAAAATTTAGTGTCGCAGGACGATATGAATCAGACGATGGGGATGTACTTACAGATTGGGCGCTTGCGGGGCACGGAATTATAATGAAACCAATTTTTGAAGTGGCTATTCATATCGCAGAAGGGCGCTTAATCCCTGTGGCGATAAAAACACCACCAGAGCCAATTCAAATGGCCTGTCTATTCACTCATCGAAAACGACAAGACCCAAAAACACGTCTATTCATGGAGTTTATTATTAACCGAATTGGTAGCGCGTTACGCGTTAACGCTATTGAAACTCAACTACCACGATAAGTTGAATACCCAAATGGCGAAAGCAAAAGCGGAACATGGTAGTGCAATGGCTCCGACATGCCAAACCGTATCGGAATTATATCCAGAAACCGTGGCGTTTCCAATGGAAAGTTCGACTTGTTGAAATAATGTCCAGCATAAAAAATTAACTCGTAGAGGCCTATTTCAAACACTTCCTCTGGAAGAATTTTTTCACCCGTCCTGCCGTCTTTATTCGTAATAAGCGTTTTGAGATGCCTATTTTTGTCACCCTCAATTTTAAAAAGCTTAACCTCAAGACCTTCTGCCGGACGGCCAAGCGCAGTATCGAGCACATGGGTTGTTAAATATCCAACCATAAGTCATCTCCAATAATAAGAACCCGTTTATAATTAGATACTCAGCTTAAAAGCAAAAATCTTATTAGATATAGTGTTTCATGTTTTTTTTGAAAAAGAATCCAAATTTCTGTATTAAACAAAACAAAACAAAAAAGGATTATACCTGTGAACCGTTATCCACGTGATATGACCGGGTATGGGGCTAACCCACCCAAAGCCAACTGGCCAAACGGCGCCAAAATAGCAGTTCAAATTGTTCTTAATTACGAGGAAGGTGGCGAAAACAATATACTACACGGCGATGCTGCATCTGAAGCGTTTTTATCCGAAATTACTGGCGCCCAGCCTTGGTCAGGACAACGTCACTGGAATATGGAATCAATCTATGAATATGGGTCTCGAGCTGGATTTTGGCGTGTACACAGAATCCTGAACGATATTCCAGTCACAGTCTATGGCGTTTCCACAGCACTCTTACGTGCACCTGAACAAGTTGCAGCCATGAAATCCTCCGGTTGGGAAATAGCTAGCCATGGCTTAAAATGGATCGAGCATAAAGACATGAGCGAAGATGAAGAGCGCGCCCAGATTGCTAAGGCTATAGAAATACACACTGAAGCAACAGGCGAAGCTCCCCACGGATGGTACACTGGACGCTGCTCAAATAATACTGTGCGGCTTGCTGCAGAAACAGACCAGTTCGAATATGTTGCTGATAGCTATGCTGATGATTTACCCTACTGGATGCAGTTTGAAAGCAAAGATCAATTGATCGTGCCCTATACTATGGACTGCAACGATATGCGGTTTGCTATCCAGGCTGGCTTTACCAATGGGGATCAGTTTGAAAGTTATATTAAAGATAGCTTCGACATTTTGTATGAAGAGGGGGCGGCAGGCACACCCAAGATGCTCTCTATCGGTTTACACTGCCGCTTAATTGGACGGCCCGGGCGTGCATCCGCATTACGTCGAATTATAAACCATATGAAATCATATGATAGCGTCTGGTTTGCAACACGTCTTGAAATTGCTAGGCATTGGACCAAAGAGCATCCCCCTCAACAAATAATTCGTCCGTCTAATATGCTGAAAGCTGATTTTGTAACCAAGTTTGGTGGTGTTTTTGAACATAGTCCCTGGATTGCAGAAAATGCATATGAACTTGAACTTGGCCCAACACACGATACTGCAAAGGGAATTCACCAAGCTTTATCACGCGTATTCCGTTTAGCCTCTAATGAGAAACGTCTTTGTGTGTTAAAAGCACATCCCGATTTAGCAGGTAAATTAGCTGCAGCAGGCAAATTAACGGCAGAAAGTACGTCTGAACAAGCAGGCGCTGGGCTTGATCTGCTTACAGATGATGAACGAACTACATTTCAAGATTTAAACTCTCAATATATCGAACGGTATGGGTTCCCATTCATTATAGCTGTGCGCGATCACACCAAAGCCACAATCATGGAATCATTCAAGCGTCGTATTAAAAGCAGCCATACTGAAGAGTTTTCTGAAGCTTGCCACCAAGTAGAACGTATTGCAGAAATACGATTACAAGAAAAATTCAACACATGAGCCAAACAATCCAGATAGAAGAAATTAGCAGTTCTGCATTTAAAGTCTTTGGCGATGTAATAGACATATCTGGCAAACCGGACAAAATCATTAATCAAGGCCTTTGTGGACGATACCATGACCGAGCAACACTTGATTTTTCAGATGGTCGGGCTGGCGTAAGTCTCTTTAAAGCAGAGCCTCGTACTCTCCCATTTGAACTGCAAATGGTTGAACGTCATCCAGACGGTTCACAAATCTTTATCCCTATGTCGGAAAATGGTTTTCTTGTTATTGTCGCTCATAATGAAAACGGCTTACCCACTTCACCACGCGCATTTTTGACGCACCCTGGACAGGCAGTTAATTTTTTTCGTGGAATCTGGCATGGTGTTTTAACACCTCTTTCAGAGCCCGGTTTATTCGCAGTTGTCGATCGAATAGGATCCGGCAAAAATTTAGAAGAATATTGGTTCGATACCCCGTATTTAATCGAACTAAAACAATGATATCACTAGTGCGGGGCTAGTAAAGGCTACGTAAGGAGGGAACCTAACAATGGCCAACAATTTAATAGGAACTCAAGAATAACTTCGTGATCCAAACTACACACCAGCGCTTCATCGCGCCGTACCACTTGGAATCCAGCATGTGCTGGCTATGTTTGTTTCAAACGTCACGCCAGCTATAATCATTGCCGGTGCAGCAGGCTTTGGATTTGGGTCTGATGCAGGCGCGCAAGGGTTTCCCGACATGACATACCTGATACAGATGTCTATGTTATTTGCTGGAATTGCCACACTCTTTCAAACAATCGGATTTGGCCCAGTTGGGGCGCGTTTACCAATAGTGCAGGGTACCAGTTTTGCTTTTATTCCAATTATGATCCCACTTGTTGCCGGCAAAGGTGTCGAAGCATTACCTGCCCTTTTTGGTGGCGTAATTATTGGTGGGTTGTTCCATGCTTTCATAGCAACTTTCATAGGCAAGATCCGATTTGCTTTACCACCACTTGTTACTGGCTTGGTTGTCACAATGATTGGTTTAGCCCTTGTCAAAGTTGGCATCCAATATGCTGCCGGTGGTATCCCAGCGATTGACAAACCTGAGTATGGAAGCCTTCTTAATTGGTCCGCTGCCTTGATAGTAATTTTAGTCACTTTAGGACTTAAATTTTACACTAAGGGGATTTTAGCAATCTCTGCAGTCATAATAGGTATAATTGTAGGCTATCTTTATTCCATGACAGTTGGAATGGTAACATTTGATGGAATATCCACAAGTTGGGATCGCGCTGCACCAATGGCTTTCCCAATTCCATTCAAATATGGATTTGAAATAAGCACCGCAGCAATTGTCGGTTTCTGCCTTATGGCGTTTGTATCTGCTGTTGAGACTGTCGGTGACGTCTCAGGAATTACGAAAGGTGGTGCCGGACGCGAAGCTACCGACGAAGAAATTAAGGGCGCAACATTTGCTGATGGCTTTGGGTCATCCATTTCAGGTATTTTTGGTGGATTTCCAAACACATCATTCAGCCAAAATGTAGGTCTCATTGCCATGACTGGAGTAATGAGCCGCCATGTTGTGACTATCGGAGCCATTTTCTTGATCATCTGCGGTCTAATTCCAAAGGTCGGGGCCGTTATAAGAACAATACCAATTGAAGTTTTAGGGGGTGGCGTAATTGTAATGTTTGGAATGGTTGTGGCAGCAGGAATATCAATGTTGTCTGACGTAAAATGGAACCGTCGAAATATGGTGATCTTCGCAATAGCTTTATCAATTGGATTAGGTCTGCAACTTGACCCAAAAGCAGTTCAGTATCTACCGGATACTTTACGAATACTGACAACCTCAGGTCTTTTGCCCGCTGCTATAATCGCTATTGTGTTGAACCTTATCTTACCTGAAGAACTAACGGGTGAAGCAACTGACGAAGTTTCAGGAGGTATGTCCGGACAAGGAAAAAAATCTTAAAGATCTAAAAACCACAATCTCAGGAAATTAAAGGGTCTATCCATAGAGGTTTGGGCTCTTTTTCAGCTAAAACTCAGGGCGCAAAATTAAGTTGTACTTTTACGGCTTGGCTCCTGTCAGACGCAAGGTCAAAGGCAGCATTCAGATTGTCTAAAGGCATACTGTGCGTCACCACCGGTTTGACATCCAAACGGCCTTTCCGCATCAAACTGACTGCCGTAAAAAACTCAGCGTGGAAGCGAAAAGAGCCTTTTAATACCAGCTCTTTAGCTGTCATAGCTTGCATGGGTAACGTCATATCACCACCAAAACCAAGCTGCATCATTGTTGCACCAGGACGAAGTGCCGCTATTGTGGAAGATACAACTGCCCCAAGCCCAGTACATTCGAACAGAACATCAAAATGTCCTTTGTCTCCTGAATATTTTAAGAGCGCCGATGGGTGGTTTGTTACATTATGCACCTCATCCGCACCCAGCATGCCAGCCATATTGATAGTAAAATCTTGAATGTCAGTCGCTACTATCTGCGCTGCACCAGCGGCACGCGCAATTAAAACGGCGAGCATTCCAATTGGCCCACAGCCCGTTACCAATATGCGTTTACCCAATAAATCACCAGCATTACGAGCAGCGTGTAAAACAACAGATAGTGGCTCTGCCATCGCAGCTTCTGCTGCTGTGAGTCCGTCAGCAACGGCACACTGATTAACATCCACAACCAGCCATTCCCGAAACGCCCCTTGAATATGAGGGAACGGCATGGCTGACCCATAAAATTGCATTTTCAAACAATGGTTATGATTACCAATGTGACAGTATTCGCATTTGTAGCAAGGGCGTGATGGCGAAACCGCAACAAGTTGCCCCACCTGCAGTTCGGTAACATCAGGGCCAACTTTTTCAATAATACCAGAAACCTCATGGCCCAATATCATTGGTTCTTTCAACCGAACAGCGCCAAATCCTCCATGCTGATAATAGTGCAAATCAGACCCACAAATTCCTCCAGCCTGCATTCGAAGAAGAACCTGACCAGAACTAGGCTCCGGACGCTTTCGATCTTCTAGCCGCAGGTCTTTAGCCGCATGCACTACGATGACTTTCATGTTCAATCCCTAACGTGTAAATAATGAGATAAGTCGATCAATCAAAAACCTAGTAATTTGCCAAAGGTAAGTTGGCCATAGTCTTTGTGCTATTAGTATGAAGGACACAAACAGTCTTAACATGACCAAAGTCAGTCAAATCTATGGAATTTCAGCGATTATCGGCCAATAATAAATTACTCTGAGTAATAAAAACTCATATAATTTGACCATCATTAAAAAATAGGAATAACTAAAACTGTACGCAATAATCATTACACTTAAGCCACTTAAGCAAGCGGGTTGAGTGGCAAAAAAGAGAGATAATGACGGAGTTCTATTATGTTCTCAAAGGAAAAACTTGAATACTCTCAACTGCCATTACCTGACCGGCAGAGCTTAGATGACAGTGAAATGCTCCTGCGCGCACAAAAATATTTCAAGACTATGTCCACAAGACATACGGTACGTGATTACACCACTCAACCAGTTGCACACAAAGTCATCGAAGCTTGTGTTGCCGCCGCCGGAACAGCACCCTCAGGTGCAAACCATCAACCTTGGCATTTCGTGGCAATAAGTGATCCAACTATTAAAAAACAAATTCGCAGTGCCGCTGAGGAAGAAGAACGAAAGTTTTACGCTGGAGGCGCTAGCGATGAGTGGATCAAAGCGTTAGAACCAATAGGCACAAACGCTCACAAACCACATTTGGAAGACGCCCCCTGGTTGATTGTCGTTTTCGCACAACGCTACGGAAAATTCGATGATGGGACACGATATAAAAATTATTATGTTCCGGAGAGTGTAGGTATTGCCACAGGAATATTGTTAACAGCGCTCCATGTGGCCGGATTGGCAACACTTACCCACACACCAAATCCAATGAAATTTTTAGGAAACCTGCTCGATAGGCCCGACAGTGAAAAAGCAACCATGATCATAACAGCTGGACATCCGAGACCAGATGCAACAATACCTGCCGTTGCGAAAATTAAAAAACCTTTAAATGAAATTTTGACAAAGCTTTAAAAACTGTTGGTCTGTATTTCATTATTTTTGAAAGAGGCTTTTTCTTGTTAAGCCCTTTGTAAAAATAGATAGTTTTCTCAAAGCAAATCAGACTGAAATTACTATTCCCTATTTTTCACTAAATCTACTTCACTTTTTTACGTCATATTGAAAGTTCCAATTTATCGTATTGATGGATAGATGGACCACATTTACGCATCAATCACTCGCTTCCATTCAATAATTTTGAAATCACGAAACAAACCAGCTTTGGCATAAGGGTCATTTTTAACCCACTCTTGCGCGGCAGCCATGCTATCAGTCTCTAAAATAATCAACGATCCGCAAGGTTCACCACCGTTATCAATAAATGGGCCTGCCTGCCTAACAAGACTCGAATTCTCGAGATACGTAAGGTGGTCAGGTCTATTTTGCATTCGTACGCTCAACGCACCTTCCTTGTCCCATGCCATAAGGGCAAAAAGCATCTTATTCTTCCTTTAATGGGCGCGTTAAAAGCCGGTCTACCGCGCTATTTATATCAACTTTATTATCCACAGGATCTGCAACTGACATACATACTGACTAATCTAAATTCAACTTGGTTGTTAAATTCCGCAAAGCTCGAGCAGTCGAAACTCCCTCAACTGTCAGATTTCTGTCAAATTCTATTCCTGCACCAATCGAAAAACCATACTGGTAGTTTCGCGACTGAGTTGATGTACAAGTTAGAGTAAGATCACCTAAGTCGCTTAAGCCCATCAATGTCTCTGCCTGCGCTCTCAAAACCGACACAGCTCTCACCATTTCTATAAACCCCTGGGTCATAAGAGCGGCACTGGCGCTCTCACCAAGGCCGGAACCAATAACAGCCCCACAACCAATAGAAATTACATTTTTTTAGTGCGCCCCCTATTTCTGCACCACAATATCAGTTATACGCAGTGTTGGTGTAGATAAAGTAACTTAAAGGTTTGCTGCAGCAACTGGGTTATCACAAGCTAATGCTAAAGCTGTAGGCAGACCGCGCGATATATCTCTTGCAAAACTTGGACCAGTTAAAACAGCAGTACACGCAGCGCCATTTAATATGTCGCTAGGCTCTGTCCAGTTTCTAAATCAATACCTTTACAGCAAGCAATAACCGTTTTTCCAACTATATCATACTGCTTTACAAAGTCGGCCAGAGCCTGCGTTAGGATAGCAAACAGAGTAATGTCAGCATCAAAAACATCGTTTAATTCAGACGTTACCTTTAGTGATTTATGAAATTTAAACCTGGAAATCGGTAATTATTCTCTTGGCTTATTTTTAATTCGGCGACATGGGAAGCACTTCTTGCCCACAGTGTGACACACTGAGTCTTTGCGATTACAGTTGCCAAAGCAGTTCCAAAAGCACCACCCAACCAATGACGGCAACGCTCATGCTTTAGCGCCTTTTTTTCCAGAGCCCAACATTGTTGGACTTTGCATGTCTAAAGGCATTCTTGGTCTCGCTGATAACGTCATATCATCAGGTGACCTATGTGACATTTGTTCAATCCCAGCTGCCGCAATCATTGCGGCATTATCTGTACATAGCCCCAGTGGTGGCGCAAGAAATGTAACGTTGACTGAGGCTGAGACTTTCTCCAGCATCTCCCGAATTTTCATATTTGCTGCCACACCCCCTGCAACGCAAAAAGTAGGGTTTTTTGGCGAAAGCGACAAATATTGCTTTAAAGCTGTTGCACTTTTTCCAGCCAAGCTCTCGGCTACAGCCATCTGAAACGAAGCAGCTAAACTTGCCTGATCTGAAATACGTAAACCACCATACTCAGATACTAGTAAGTCTCTTGCACGAAGAACGGCAGTTTTTAATCCGGAAAAGCTTAAATTACAGTCAGGCTTGTTTCGCAATGGACGTGGGAAAGCAAAACGAGCAGCATCGCCCCGTTCTGCTAATGTCTCAATGGCAGGTCCACCTGGCTGCTTTAGACCTATCAATCGTGCCACTTTATCAAAAGCTTCACCAGGCGCATCATCAATTGTACCGCCCAAACGTTCAAAATGTATAGGCCCATGCACAATCAGAAACTGACAATGCCCACCCGATACAAGAAGCATAAGATAAGGAAACACTATACCATCAGACAAACGCGGGGTTAAAGCGTGACCAGCAAGATGATTAATTCCATACAGAGGTTTACCTGACGCAATCGATAACCCTTTTGCCATCATAACACCGGATACAACGCCGCCAATCAGACCTGGCCCGCATGTGACCGCAATACCACTGAGATCTTTCAGACACACGCCCCCTGCATCTAAAGCTTTTTGAATAGTGCTATCGAGACGCTCAGCATGGGCGCGTGCTGCAATTTCTGGAACAACACCGCCAAAAGAGGCATGCAAATCATTCTGACCAAAAACTACTGATGATAAAATTTTCATACTACCGGGTACGCCACAAACAACTGCAGCAGCTGTGTCATCACAGCTACTTTCTATACCAAGTAAAGTTACAGATTGCTTCATTTGGTTTGCTTTTGTTGCGAACAGCACGTCATCAGGGTAACATCCAAAATCGTGCCAAACAATGCAGTACCTAATAAAATTTCCATGTTAATGACGCGCCCTCACGCGGCATCTAGATCATTTGTGGCCAGCTTGCCCAAAAATTTATTGGCGCGTTTAAAACCTGTTTATAACCCTCTAATTAAGATTATCAGTCTTAAGTATGGCGTCTCTATATCAAATACAGAAGCAGCTATTTTTACATCAATGAACGGTGTAATTCATGGTCCTAAAGGAAATGGCCAAAAGGCCTATTGCGTTGGCGCAGCAACAACGCAAATAGCCCTTGAGCATGGTTGGGCAGCACACATGTATGGTGAAACGGCAGAAGCGTTCCTTTCTAATCTTATTAACAACCCACCAGCCCTAGACTTAATCCACCTTTCAGGCATTCACACTCGTGGCAACATTGCATCCCAATTGATGCAAAATGGCCTTAAAACTAAAAATGTTGCTGTTTATGACCAAATTACTCAACACTTAAAAAAAGATGTAAATCAATTAATTTTAAGCGGAGCCCAAATGTTGGTTCCTTTATTCTCACCTAGGACTTCAAAACAATTTTCAATTCAAGTACCACGTGCACCATCCCTTCAATTGGTGGCGTTAAGTCAAGCAGTTGCGCAAAATTTAGATACAACCTCTTATGCTGGAGTAATCATAGTTACAGCGCCAACCGCTGCTGCTATGCAGTCTGCAATTAGTCTTTGGGTTGAGGGGCAACCTGCATAAGAGTAATAGTATTAATAAGCAGATTCCCCAGAAAAAGAATCAGAGAGACAAAATCTTGGCCCAACGCAAAAGCTCAGAAACAAACACTCAAACTGACCAAACTCCCTCGAAGAAGGGAGTAACTGAGAAAAAGGAACCCAAAGCAGTAAAACATCCTTTTAACGCCGAAACCGTCATTCCAGATGATAAAAACTTATTAGAAAAAAGCAAATTAGTAAGCCCTGCCAATGAAGCTCTTTTACCAAACAAAAAAATTGAACATTTTGACGAGGCAAAACCAAGCTTAAAGCACAGAACAGGTTTATTTCTGCCTTTATTTTTTGGTGGCATCTTGGCTGCTATTTTGGGCTTTATCGGTGCGCGTACAGAAATACTTGATCCTATCTTACCAACTGCATTGCAAACTAAGGCCCCTTTGGTCACTCCAGATTATGATGACAGTATTATAGTAAGTAGACTAGACGCTGTTACTGATCGATTAACTTCATTAGAAGCAAGCATCGCAGATTTACCCAAGATAAAGACAGCTATACAATCTGGAAGCAATATAGATGTAAGCATTATTAAAGATGAAATTGAAGCGCTAAAGAGCCAAATAACTCAAATCGCAAGCAGTCCGACAGTCAAAACTGAAGCGCCAACAGAGGCTACAAATGCTGCATTAAGTGAATTGCGCGATAATGTTTCAAAACAACAAGATGAAATAAATCGTTTACTCGCTGATCAGCGCAACATTGTACAAGATTCAAAAACAAAGACTGAAAAAACACTTGCACGAACCGCCATGAATGCAATTCAATCTGCCATTGATGCTGGAGAACCCTTTTCTGATCAGCTCAATCAATTGAAAAAAACTAAATTAGTTGAGGTTCCAAAAACACTTACTGCTTTCGCAAACCAAGGAGTTTCTACACTTGCAATGCTACAGAGTACAATTTCTGATGCAGCACGAAATAGCCTTGCAGTTGCGCGAGATGCTACTCAAGATAATGGTTTAAAAGGCTTTTTTGAACGTCAATTAGCCGTGCGTTCAATTACATCACGTGAAGGAACTGATCCGGACGCAATTCTATCGCGCGTAGAAGCAGCAATGCAGTCTGGAAATATTGAGGCTGCACTAAAAGAAATTAAAACATTGCCCCTGCCTGCACAGAACGCAATGAATACATGGGCTGTAAAGGCTCAAGCGCGTTACGAGGTCGTTGCAGCAGCAAATGCATTGGCTGGAAAACTGTCAGCTTTTTAAGGGGCCCTGTTATGATCTGGTCTTTAATTAAAATTATCCTCTTTATTTCTTCAGTTGCCGCCCTTTCGCTTGGCGCAGGCTGGCTACTGGAAGCCGAAGGCGGAGTACGCTTGGTTATTGCAGGTCGAGAATACACCCTTGCACCCTTACAATCAGCAATTGCTCTTATCGTTCTAGTCCTTACTATCTGGATATGCCTGAAACTTCTAAGTCTGCTTCACGTGATTTGGAAATTTCTTAACGGTGATGAAACTGCCATGACACGTTATTTTGCTCGCAATAAAGCTGCGCGTGGATTTGATGCACTGGCGCAAGGAATGATGGCACTCGCATCAGGAGAGGGTACAATTGCACTGGCCAAAGCTGAAAAAGCAGATCGCTACCTTAACAGACCGGACCTGACAAATTTATTAAAAGCTCAAGCTGCCGAGTTGGCTGGCGACAAACGTAAAGCTGAAGAGACTTATCGCAAATTAGTGAAAAACGAAGCGACTCGGTTTGTTGGTGTGCGTGGAATTATAAAACAAAAACTCGCTAATGGTGATAAAGAAACTGCGTTAAAGTTAGCAGAAAAAGCATTCGCGCTGAAACCCAAACATGAGGATACGCAAGACCTTTTACTTAAATTGCAAGCCGAAAAAGAAGATTGGGCAGGCGCACGTCAAACACTAAACGCTAAACTAAAGTATGGAAACTTGCCACGCGACATACACAAAAGGCGTGATGCAGTGCTTGCATTAAGTGAAGCAAAGCAGATTTTTGCTAAGAACCAAAAAATTGAGGCAAGAGAAGAGGCCATTCTAGCAAACCGTCTGTCGCCAGACCTCATTCCCGCTGCAGTTATGGCTGCGCACAGCTACTTGGAAAAAAACCAAAAGAAACATGCAACTCGACTTTTAAAAAAGGCTTGGGCTGTACAGCCACACCCTGATCTAGCAGCCGCATTTGCAATGATTGAGCCAAATGAAACACCCAGTGAGCGTTTAAAGCGATTCAGCTTTCTGACAAAAAGCCATAAAGATAACCCAGAAACCAAAATGCTAATGGCAGAATTATACATCGCTGCTGAGCAGTTCCCGCAAGCAAGACGCGTGCTTGGTAATCTTGTTGATATTGATCCAACAACACGTTCTATTACTCTTATGGCTGCCATAGAACGGGGTGAAGGATCAAATGATGCTGTTGTACAAGGTTGGTTAACTAAAACGTTGACTGCTCCACGTGGCCCACAGTGGATTTGCGAAAAATGCCAAAATATTCATAGTGAATGGACACCTACATGCGAAAATTGCAGCGCTTTTGATACATTGGAATGGAAGCGTCCTTCAGCAAGTGATGTTATAATGCCAAAAGGATCAGAAATGCTTCCCCTCTTAGTTAATAAAAAACCAGATAATGAAAATTTAGTTACCACCGTAGACAATACTAATACTATTGACGCTGAAACGGGAAACAACCACCAGAACAAGCAATTTGAAGCATAAAGCCACTCAATTGGATCGTGAACGTAAATGTTACATAACGGTCTTTTCAAAAGATGCTTAAAATATACAAATAAATTAAGACGTCTGAAAACTATTTTTTAGTAATCCATGGCGTGATAACGACCAAGATTTTTTAAAAAGGCCTCAAAAATAAATCTCTGTGGCCTAAAATTTATTACGTCCGAACTAACACTCAAAAAATCCGATCAGTACCGATAATGTTCCGGTTTAAAAGGACCCTCAGGAGTTACACCAATATAAGCTGCTTGATCGCTATCCAACTTAGTAAGCTTTACGCCGATACGATCAAGATGCAACCTCGCTACTTTTTCGTCCAGATGTTTGGGCAAAATATAAACTTCGTTGTTATACGCCTCACCATTTGTCCATAGCTCCATTTGAGCCAAAACTTGGTTAGTGAAAGATGCTGACATCACAAACGACGGGTGCCCCGTTGCGTTGCCAAGATTCAACAAACGGCCCTCAGACAACAGAATGATGCGACTACCTGACGGCATTTCAATCATATCTACCTGTTCTTTAATATTGGTCCATTTGTGGTTTTTAAGTGATGCTACTTGGATTTCATTGTCGAAGTGACCAATATTACCCACAATCGCCATATCCTTCATCTCACGCATGTGCTCGATCCGGATCACGTCCTTATTACCCGTTGTTGTAATAAAGACATCTGCACTATTAATTACATCTTCAAGTAAAACAACTTCATAACCGTCCATCGCAGCTTGCAACGCACATATAGGGTCAACTTCAGTGATTTTCACACGTGCGCCAGCACCACTCAACGACGCAGCAGAACCTTTTCCCACATCACCGTATCCCATAACAACGGCAACTTTACCTGCCATCATTGTATCAGTGGCACGACGAATGCCGTCAACTAAGGACTCTTTGCAACCATATTTATTGTCAAACTTAGACTTAGTTACGGAGTCATTTACGTTGATAGCAGGAAAAGGAAGTTGTCCATTCTTGAAAAGATCATACAAACGATGCACGCCGGTAGTTGTTTCTTCAGAAACACCAACAATTTGACCGCGCATCTTTGTAAACCATCCGGGACTAGCTGCCATACGCTTTTTTATTTGGGCAAAAACAGCGATCTCTTCCTCAGATTTAGGCACTGAAATTAAATCTGCTTCACCATTCTCAACTCTTGCACCCAGCAGAATATATAGGGTTGCATCGCCTCCGTCGTCCAAAATTAAGTTTGGCCCTTCATCAAACATAAAAGATTTATCCAAATAATCCCAATGTTCTTCCAAAGTCTGGCCTTTTATAGCAAAAACTGGAGTACCACCCACAGCAATTGCAGCAGCAGCGTGGTCTTGCGTTGAGAAAATATTACACGATGCCCAGCGCACATCAGCACCCAAGGCATTCAATGTCTCAATCAAAACAGCCGTCTGTATAGTCATATGCAACGAGCCAACAATCCGTGCGCCCGCGAGCGGCTTCTTATCACCGTATTCATCACGCAACGCCATTAGGCCAGGCATTTCCGTTTCGGCAATATCAAGCTCTTTACGACCGTATTCAGCCAAGCTTATATCTTTAACTACATAATCTAACATTTCAAATACAGGCTTTCTTTTTTTATTGGTTATCTAATACAGATTTTGGGGCTCGCTAACAAAAAAAAACTCTTAAACCAAGCTCTACTTAATTCAAACAAAATATATTAGTGTGTTTGAAACATTAAATTGTCAAAAGATTGGATTCTAGCTGGATAAATTTACGCTCCTATTGTGCTGCGACTTCTGTTCAGCCAACTTAGTGACAGAATAAATTGAAAGACAGGAAATGGTTAAATCATCCCGCGCATGGCAACGTATGTTATCTGGCCGCAGGCTAGACTTGCTTGATCCAACACCCATGGACATAGAAATCGAAGACATTGCACATGGGCTAGCCTTTGTTGCGCGCTGGAACGGTCAAACGCTTGGTGATTATGCTTATTCAGTTGCTGAGCATTCTCTATTAGTTGAAACGATTTTTTCCCTAATGGCACCAAAGGCCTCACATAAATGGCGGTTAGCTGCACTGCTGCATGATGCACCAGAATATGTGATTGGTGATATGATCTCGCCCGTTAAAGATGCAATAGGACCAGAATATCGTGTTCTAGATGACAGGTTAGAAGCTGCTATTAGAATCCGCTTTGGCCTACCTGCCAAAATACCAAAAAACATTAAATTACAAATTAAAAAGGCAGACCGTACAAGTGCTTGGATGGAAGCCACTCAAATTGCTGGCTTTACTGTCCCTGAAGCAAACAAACTTTTTGGCAGTCCTAATCCGGATCTTATTTCCAATCTTAAAATCATACTAAGACCCCCTATTGAAACGCGCGCAGACTTCACTGCTCGTCATGCATCTTTGCTTGAAGGTTTCATATGATTAAAGTTAGAACTGCAAATTCTCTAGATGCTGCTTCAATGGCGCGCATCCTGAATGCCATAATTGAAAAAGGCGGCACAACAGCTTTTACACATCGTGTCACAGATGAAACTATCATCGAATGGATGTGCCAGAACCATGAACAGGCATCATGGCAGGTCGCACTTAATAATGATGATGCGGTTGTTGGTTTTCAATGGGTTAAACCTGCTCACTACCTACCAGATGAAGCAGTTGACATCGCAACCTTCGTTCAGACTGGACAAACAGGTTTAGGCATTGGCTCCTTGTTATTTAAGGTTACACAAACGGTGGCAAAAGCGATCGGTTATAAATGGATTAACGCAAATATCCGCGCAGATAATAAAGGAGGTCTAATATACTATAAATCTCTCGGATTCGTCGAATACGAACAAATTCAAGCGGCAACATTAGAAAATGGTCAAGTCGTTGGCAAAATTCTAAAACGGTTTGAAATTAAAATTTAGTTAAATTTTCATAAAAAACATTTGCTCATCTACGCTAAGAAACCTTTTGAAAGTCAAGCTCTATAAATAACTAATTGAAGCAAAAAATATTATCTCGGTGACCGTTTGGCTAAAATGCGCTGAAGCGTACGCCGGTGCATATTTAATCGTCGTGCTGTTTCTGAAACATTTCGGTCACAAAGTTCATACACACGTTGAATATGTTCCCACCGAACACGATCAGCGCTCATTGGGTTTTCTGGAGGCGGAGGCAGATTACCACCGGTAGCAAGCAGAGCATTTGTAATATCTGTAGCATCAGCTGGTTTAGATAAGTAATCTGTAGCGCCAATTTTTACTGCTGCAACAGCCGTCGCAATCGCACCATATCCAGTTAAAACAACGACCCGGGCTTCAGGACGTTTATCACGAAGTACCTCTACTACATCGAGACCGTTGCCATCTTCTAAACGGAGATCAATTACTGCGTAAGCAGGCGGCCGAGCCGTAGCAACCGCACGTCCCGCAGCGACAGAGCTGGCCGTTTCAACGTCAAAACCACGTTTCTCCATAGCCTTTGCAAGCCTACGCAGAAATGGTTCATCGTCATCTAATATCAATAACGACCTATCCTCACCCAGTTCAAGTTGCGCAATGTCAGCCATAAAGCTCTCCAATTTTTTACCGTATTTTGCTACGACTACGTTTGAATATGGCTCGACCTATAGCAATCGTCAATTTTTTCCGCATTATCAGATATTTTTAACAAAGCACGCAACACGATCTGCTAGGACTTCTGCACTCACATCGCGTCGAAAAAACTCCATAAACCCATATTCTGGAAAAACGAGGTAGGTAAATGTGGAATGATCAACAAGATAAAACTCATCACTTTTGTCATGCGCTTTAAAATATGTCTTATATGCCTTACTTACAGCCGCTACTTGCTCTTCTGATCCTGTTAAACCAATCATCTTTTCATGAAGATTATAAGAAAAATCGCCTATAATTTTAGGAGTGTCTCGCTCAGGGTCGATAGAAATGAAAATTGGTGTAGTGGTGATTCCACGCTCTGCAAGAATATCCACAGCATCGACATTTCGTGATATATCAAGCGGGCATACGTCCGGACAAAATGTGTAGCCAAAATATATCAATGAAGGTTCAGTTATAATATCTTCATCAGTTACAGTCTGTCCCTTTGCATTAATTAACTCAAATGGCCCGCCAAGTCCGTTACCATCTGAAGCGATCGAAGTCGTTTGACATTGAGCAAAAGGTCCATCATTTTTTTTGGGCTGTGTAAGCCACCACAGCCCTCCTAAAAAAATAACCGAGACAATAACTGCAATGGGTGCAATGAAACGTGGCATCGTAAGCCTCTATTTGACTAATTATCTGATAGCTAACATTCTTACGCCTGAGTGCAATAAACGAAGTAGTGAAACAATGGCACAAACAGATATCGGACCGTTAACAGGAAAGCATAGATCTAACTGGATACGTTTGCGTACTTTGATTTTGCTGCGTTGGGTTGCCATTGCTGGGCAGCTGATAGCTCTAGCTGTTGCACAACAGATATATGGTCTGCGATTGGAGGTTGGTCTTTGCTATTTTGCAGTTGGTATTTCAATAATTGGAAATCTTATCGCCATTTTTATTTTTCCAGAAAATAAACGTTTAGCTGAGTTTGAAAACTTACTGATGGTTTTATTTGATTTATTACAGCTTGCCTTCTTATTATTTCTTACGGGTGGGTTAAACAATCCATTTGCATTGCTTCTTTTAGGCCCCGTGACAATATCAGCTGCAGTTCTCACTGCACGATCAACTTTATTATTATGCGGGACAGCAATCTTTTTAGTAACAGTGCTGTCAGAATATCATTTGCCACTTAAAACACAGCAGGGTTTTATTTTACAAATTCCAGATCTGTTTGTATTTGGTAATTGGACTGCATTAGTGATCGCTATCTGCTTTATCAGTGCTTATTCACGCCGAGTTACATCAGAAATACACTCAATGTCTGACGCGCTATCTGCAACCCAACTGGCTTTATCACGGGAGCAGAAACTTACAGACTTAGGCGGCGTAGTAGCCGCAGCTGCACATGAATTAGGCACCCCTCTAGCAACCATCAAGCTTGCAAGCGCCGAGCTAATTGAGGAGCTGGATAATTTTCCAGAGCTTCGCGAAGACGCATCCTTAATCAATGAGCAAGCGGAACGTTGCAGGCTTATTCTGAGGGATATGGGACAAGCTGGAAAGGACGACTTACACTTGCGGCAAGCGCCTTTAATGACTGTTATACAAGAAGCCGCAGAACCACACATACATCGAGGAAAGACTGTGCGTTTTATGCATAACCCCCAAGCTGGGCAAGAAAGTAAACAGCCAGCCATTTTACGTCAGCCTGAGATAATTCACGGTATACGAAATCTTATTCAAAATGCTGTTGATTTTGCGCGAACAAGTGTCTGGATCGAATGCAACTGGACTGAAAATAAAATTTCTATTCAAATTACAGATGACGGGCGTGGATTTCCGCCTCACCTATTGGGTAGGATAGGTGATCCGTTTATTCGTCAAAGAAAATCAGTTAGCGAAGATCAGCAAAGACCTGAATACGCAGGTATGGGCCTCGGTCTTTTTATTGCCAAAACATTACTAGAAAGATCTGGTGCAGATCTTACGTTTAAAAATGGTAATGGTCCAAGTTTTATAGACTTGGATGTGAAACATTGTGGTGCAATTATCGAAGTCGTTTGGCCTCGTACTAAAATTGACGCCCGCAGAGGGGAAAATTCTATTTCAATGGATCAAAAAAATAAACCAATACAAATCTAAACGCATATGAAAACAATGCAGCCCAGTTTATAAGGTTCTATGTGTGTTTGATTTTTTCAGCGTGTTATAACCCTAATACATTCAAAATATTTATTTTAAATAACTAAAATTTAACAATCTTATTTTAACCATTTCACTTGCGATGGTGAAATGGGACAGTAATTAAGAAATATGACATCTTTTGCCCAAAATATTTATCTTGCAGATAATAAAGCTACTTCGGAGCTTGGTAAAGATATAGGGCGACGGCTATCGTTAGGCGACGTCATTTTGCTCAATGGATCTGTAGGTGCAGGAAAAACTCACTTAGCACGCTCACTAATTCAATCCATTCTTACCCAACCCGAAGACATACCATCTCCAACTTTTACTCTAGTTCAAACATACGAAACGCAGCATGGTGAATTGTGGCATGTAGACCTGTACCGTATTACCTCAGATTTAGAAATTGATGAGTTAGGTTTATTAGAGGCTTTTGAAACCGCAATCTGTATTGTAGAATGGCCCAACCGGCTGGGCGCAAAAATTCCAAAAAAAGCGCTGACTATAGATCTCACCACAAAAGGTGACGCGCGCAATGCTCGCTTGACTTGGACAGAAAGTTACTGGAGGCCTATAATATTAGAAGCAACGCAAAATGGTTGACAGGTCCAAACTTATCAATAGTTTTCTGAAAGGGTCACCATGGGCCTTAAGTCAACGTCAAACAATTGCTGGTGACGCATCAAACCGCAGATATGAACGTCTAACTCTACAGGACGGTACAACTGCAATCTTGATGGACGCACCAACAAATCAAGGCGAAGACACCCGCCCATTTATAGAAATTACCAATTTTTTACGAAATGCAAATCTATCTGCCCCCAAAATATTGGCTCAAGACCCAATTAATGGATTTTTACTGCTAGAAGATTTAGGTGATGATCTTTTTGCACGCATCGTTTCAACAAACCCTATAATGGAACGCCTATTATACGAAGCAGCCACAGATGTTCTTTTGCACCTCCACGAATATAATCCGCCTCAGTTAAGCAAGTGTGATGCAAAAATGATGACACACATGGTATCAGTTGCATTTACTTGGTACCAATTTGGAGTAGTAGGGTACACTGACAGAGCTGCTCAAACCACATTCCAATCAGCCTTTTACAGTGCATTAAAACCATTAAACAAGCGCACCAACGTTATTATTCAACGGGACTATCACTCAGAAAACCTGATCTGGATACCAAACAGATCAGGTATATCTCGCGTTGGGTTGCTAGATTATCAAGATGCATTGATTGGTCACAGGGCTTACGATTTGGTATCAATCTTACAAGATGCAAGGCGCGATATTTCACTAGATGTCACTCAAGATATGGTTACTCGGTATATTAGTTCTTCTGGTATCCAATATTCAGAATTTATGGTAGACTATGCACTTTTAGGTTTACAAAGAAACTTACGTATCCTCGGCATTTTTACGCGTTTATCTTTAGCATACGGAAAACCTCAGTATGTTGACTTTATTCCAAGGGTATGGAGCCATATTCAAAAAAATCTTACTCATCCAGTACTAAAAGACATTGCTCCAATGATCCACAAAACCCTACCGGAACCAACATCTATCATCCTTCAAGAGCTCAAAGAAAAATGCGCAACAATTCCCCTGCAATAATGCTATTCGCTGCCGGTTTTGGAACTCGAATGGGGGCTTTAACTAAAAAGCAACCTAAACCACTAATAAAGGTCGCAGGGCGTCCATTAATAGACCATGCATTGAAACTTTTTGATGATATCCACGCAAGTAATGTAGTAGTTAACTTACACTATAAAGCGGCAATGCTTGAAGAATACTTGCAAGATAAGGCAGTTCAAACAATTCATGAATATCCAGAAATATTGGATACCGGTGGCGGATTAAAAAATGCCTTACCCTTATTGGGTTATGAACCAGTAATCACATCTAACTCTGACGCTGTTTGGGTCGGCCCGAATCCAATAAAACTGTTAATGAAAGCCTGGAACCCCACACGTATGGATGCGCTTTTAATGTGCATACCGACAAAGCAAGCACACGGGCACAAAGGATCTGGAGACTTTAAAATCGAACCTGATGGGCAGTTAAGTCGCAGTGGAGACAACATCTATGGCGGTTTACAAATCCTCAAGACTGATCTCTTGCAAACTATCATGAAACCTAGCTTTTCACTCAATATGATCTGGGATCAAATGGCCGCTAATCGTAGTCTTTTTGGTGTAAAATACTCTGGTAAATGGTGTGACGTTGGTCATCCTGGTGGCATAACTGCTGCAGAACTTATGCTGGCTAGTTTTGATGTTTAAGTCAAGCAAAACACCACGTCTTTATGCTTGCGCGCCAGGCATAGATTTTCCAACTGCCGTTCTAACCGGACTAAATAATCGTTTGAAAAATGCACCGCCAGAGGATTGGGCGCGCATTACTATTTTGGTTAATACCCAGCGCATGGCCCGACGATTGCGAGAGCTATTCGATTTGGGACCACCCCGGTTTTTACCAAAAATTCAAATGTTAACAGATTTAGACAATTTTTTACCAGATGGCCCCCTACCACCCTCAATGTCTGGGTTGAAGCGTAGACTTGAGTTGGTTTCACTAATTACAAAATTAATCGAATCTCAACCTGATATTGCTGCACAGTCATCCTGCTTTGATTTAGCTGATAGTTTAGCCAATTTAATTGACGAAATGCAGGGTGAAGCCGTCACGCCTGAAGATATCGCTCGTCTCGACATAACAGATCAATCTGGACATTGGGCCCGAACCCAACAATTTATAAGTATCGCCCAAAAATATATCAGTGCTGCGGAAAGCGCTCCTGATCCAACAGCCCGTCAACGTGAAAATGTCCTAAAATTACAAGCGCATTGGATAAAAAATCCACCACCCCATCCTATTTTATTAGTGGGATCTACTGGGTCACGCGGTACCACTCAATTATTGATGCAGAACATAGCAACCCTCCCTCAAGGCGCTGTCATATTGCCTGGTTTTGATTTTTCTATGCCCCGCCAAGTATGGAACCAAATGATGGGAACATCTACTGGTGAGGATCATCCTCAATTTCGATTTCTTCAACTTACACGCAACCTCAATGTAAGTCCCAGTGATATTGAGCCATGGACAGAAGATTTTCCACCGTCTGTCGACAGGAACCGGCTAGTATCTTTAGCATTAAGGCCTGCGCCTGTTACTGACGCTTGGCAGCGTGAGGGTTTGAAACTGTCAAATCTGTCTGGTGCAACAGAAATGATAACCTTGATTGAGGCTGACACATTACGTGCTGAGGCAACTTCTATTGCAATGCGATTGCGTCAAGCCGCTGAGTGTGGTCAAAAAGCAGCCTTGGTTACGCCAGACCGAATGCTCACGAGACAAGTAACGGCAGCATTAGATCGCTGGAATATCATTCCAGATGACAGTGCCGGGACCCCTCTGCACTTATCTCCACCTGGACGATTTCTGCGCCACACTGCATTACTTTTTAAAAATACCTTGAATGCAGAAGCACTTCTTACTCTTATGAAGCATCCCCTTACCCACTCAGGCGGCGCTCGCAATACGCATCAACTCAACACACAACGTCTAGAGTTAAAAATGCGCAAAAGTGGCCTACCATATCCAGATCACGCAAATCTAATTGCTTGTGCCTGCAATTCTGTAAAAACTGATGACGCTGAAATAAAAGAATGGGCAACGTGGGCCGCCAATCTTGTTTGCTCCAAAACTGTTGATGGTAATCTACCTCTCGGAGAGTGGCTTACCCGGCACCTTACTCTATCACAAGAATTAGCCGCTGGTCACTTACCTATTAAAGATAGCGATCTGTGGGAAAAACAGGCAGGACAAGCAACCAAGGCCATAATGGATGACTTACAGATTCAGGCAGAGTTTGGTGGCAAAATGTCGGCGGGAGATTACGTTTCAATTATCAATGCAATCCTATCCCAAGGTGAAGTTCGAGACCGCGATGCGCCACATCCAAATATTATGATTTGGGGGACGTTAGAAGCGAGGGTGCAGGGTGCTGAACTAGTTATACTGGCCAGTCTTAATGATGGAACTTGGCCAGAACCTGTAGAACCTGATCCTTGGTTAAATCGTAAGATGCGCTTAGATGCTGGCTTACTCCTACCAGAGCGGAGGATTGGCCTTTCTGCCCATGATTTTCAACAGGCTATCGCCGCTCCAGAAGTTTGGCTCACCAGATCAATCCGATCTGACGACGCTGAGACCGTTCCTTCTCGATGGATAAACAGATTATCAAATTTACTCTCTGGCCTTGCATCTTTAGGTGGGCCCGAAGCTTGGGCCGATATGAAAAATAGAGGCGAAAAATGGTTGACGCTCACTCGTCAACTTGACGCAAGCCCAGAAAAACAAAAGGCTTTACGTCCATCTCCATGCCCACCAATAGTTACAAGACCCAAAAAACTATCAGTTACTGAAATTCAAAATTTAATCCGTGACCCATATGCTATTTACGCAAAACACTCTTTACGGTTACGACCACTTAAACCTCTGGTCCAGAGGCCTGATGCCCTCCTACGAGGAGTTTTATCCCATGAAATCATGGAGGTTTTTGTAAAGACTACGCTAGATAACCCAGAGTTGATAACTGTTGATAATCTTATGCAGCATGCAAATCACATCCTTAAACGTGATTTCCCATGGCCTGCTGCTCGGATTTTATGGTTAGCGCGTTTTAATCGAGCTGCACAATGGATTGTAGATACCGAAATAAAAAGGCAGAAAATAGCGTTTCCAACTGCTTTCGAAGATACAGCAAATGGACGTTTAAAATTATCCAACATCGGAATGATTATTGAGGGACGTGCAGATCGCATAGACGTCGACCCTGAAGGACAGGTCCTTATTTACGATTATAAAACTGGACAACCACCTACAAAAGACCAACAAAAGCATTTTGATAAACAGTTGCTAATTGAAGCAGCAATGATTGAGGCCGGTGCATTTGCTACAGTTGGCACGAGAGTGGTGCGTGCAGCTGAATTTATTGGCATTGGTTCTAACCCCAAAATCCAGAAAGCAGATATTTTAGATGAACCACCATCTCAAATATTAAAACAGCTAGTGAAACTGCTCAGTTCATATCTAGAAGTAGACAAAGGATACACTTCACGGCGTGCTTTGTACGAGGATCAGCAATCGCGTGACTATGATCAACTTGCACGTTTTGGAGAATGGGACGTGACGGACGAGCCACAAGCTGAGAAATTATTATGAGCGTAGTAAACGCAGCAACTCGTCGTCAACAAGAAGCCGCACAGCCAATGTCTTCTACTTGGTTATCGGCAAATGCTGGCTCTGGCAAAACACGTGTTTTGATAGATCGGGTCGCAAGGTTATTACTTGAAGATGTTCAACCACAACACATTCTATGCCTAACTTACACCAAGGCTGCAGCATCAGAGATGCAAAACCGCCTATTTCAAAGGTTGGGCGCATGGGTAATGTTAAACGATAATGATTTGTGCACGGCACTGTCAGAATTAGGACTGAATCGAACTCCAAATTCTGACGATATGGTTCATGCACGCACTCTTTTTGCTCGGGCAATAGAAACCCCCGGTGGATTAAAAATCCAAACAATACACTCCTTCTGTGCGGCCCTATTACGACGATTTCCATTAGAAGCAGGTGTCAGCCCACAATTTACAGAAATTGAAGATCGTGCAGCTGAGTTATTGCAGGCCGAATTGCTAGATGAAATGGCAAACAGCCCAGATGCGGAAATAATTAAAGATCTTGCAAAGCAATATACTGGCGAAGATATCCAAAAGCTTACCAAACAAATTATTGCCTATGATAATATCTTTTCAGATATTTCCATTGATGAGCTTTTAATTCTTTTTAGAGCACAGCCAGGGTTAACCAGAAACCAGATTGTCAATGACACCTTCCACTCAGACGACGCTAATTTACTCCACAACATTACAGAGGCTCTCGCTCAGGGAACTGCGAACGATATAAAAGCAGCTGCTAAACTGCGTCTTATTAAGACTTTAGACTTTGACGCTATACCACAGCTAGCAAAATTATTTTTAAACGCATCAGGTCAAAACGCAAACCACCCAAAAATTGGAAAGTTCCCAACTAAAGCAACCCAAAATACCATTCGCAAACTTATGCCCCAGCTCAACGCTTTAATGGAGCGTATAGCAATTTCTAGATCAGCCCACATTAACTTATTAGCAGCAGAGTCCAGTTATATTTTACACCAATTTGCAGGTGCGTTTACCCAGAGATATAAGGTAGCGAAACAACATCGGGGATGGCTGGATTTTGACGATTTAATCCAAAAAGCGCGACAACTACTTAAAGATGAACAAGTCGCTGCTTGGGTTTTATATCGCTTAGACGGTGGAATTGACCATATTTTAATAGATGAAGCCCAAGATACAAGTCCAGCGCAGTGGGATGTAATCCAGAAACTAGCGGAAGAATTTTCTAGTGGAGAAGGTTCACGCATTGGCGTGCAGCGAACGATCTTTGTTGTTGGTGACAAAAAACAATCAATTTATTCTTTTCAGGGTGCTGACCCGAGAGAATTCGACAGGATGGAGGCAGAATTTAACATTAAATTAAAAGAAGCCAAACAGAACCTTAACAAAATGACACTTGATTATTCTTTTAGATCATCATCCGTAATTTTAAATCTGGTCGATATGGTCTTCAAAGGAGATACATCTGCCGGATTTCTAAACAACAACAAACATATTGCATTTCATTCAGACTTACCTGGCCGTATAGATCTTTGGCCACCCGTGGCAAAGCCAGAAAAGGAAACAGAACGAAATTGGCATGATCCTATTGATCGACGTAGCACAATGCATCACCATCGCGTTTTAGCCAAAGCAATCGCTACTCAAATTAAGGATATGCTTAGTAGTGCGGTGATGATACCTGAAGGCTCGTCAGTACGTCCGGTACAGCCAAGAGACTTTTTGATTTTAGTTCAACGCAGATCTGGAATTTTTCCTGATATTATTCAAGCCTGTAAAGAAATTGAACTCCCAATTGCGGGCGCAGATAGATTGAAGGTTGGAGCAGAAACAGCCGTTCGCGACCTCGGTAAGCTGTTATCTTTTCTTGCAACTCCAGATGACAGCCTAGCGCTTGCAACCATTCTTAGGTCTCCTTTATTTGAGTGGACTGAGCAGGAATTATTTACCCTTGCCCACCACAGGAAGACAGAACATCTTTGGGCAGCGCTTAGAAATTTAGATACTGATTACCCGCGAACAGTTTCAGTTTTAAAAGACCTCCGAGCAAATGTAGATTTCCTTCGTCCCTATGAGCTAATTGAGCGGATGTTAACACGTCATAATGGACGAAAACTGCTTTTAGCACGGCTTGGCGCAGAGGCCGAAGATGGGATCAACGCATTTTTATCACAAGCCTTATCATATGAACGTGCTAATGTCCCAAGTCTTACAGGCTTCATAACTTGGATGGAAACTGACGATTTGGAGATAAAACGCCAAATCGACAGTGCGTCGAATCAAATAAGAGTAATGACAGTTCACGGATCAAAAGGGTTAGAGGCGCCAATTGTTATACTTCCCGAGTGCGGCAAACGCACACTAACAAATCGAGACGAAATAATACTTATAAATGAAACGCCCGTGTGGCGTATGAAAGCTGGGCAACAACCTGATCGAATGGTTGAAAAATTAGAAGATATGAAAAAAACTCAGCAAGAAGAGTCATTAAGATTGTTATATGTAGCCCTAACAAGGGCAGAAAAATGGCTTATTATAGCCTCCTCTGGTGAACTCGATAGTAGTGGTAATGATTGGCACCAAAAAGTTGCTTTAGGTATGAAAGCAACCGATGCCATTGAATTAATAACGCCTGTCGGACTTGGCCAAAGGTTAGAACATGGCTCCTGGGAGCTTTTCGAAGCAACTATTACTGAAACGGAAACAAAAAAAGATCTAGATCTACCTGATATTTTTAATATTCCTGCTCCCGATGCAAGATCAAATCGAACTATAATAACACCTTCTAATTTAGGGGGCAGCAAAGCGCTATCAGGAGATGGCTTAGATGATGAAACTGCAATGGCTTACGGCACACTTGTTCACGAGCTTCTGGAAGTATTACCACACTCCCAACCTAATTATTGGACAGAAATAGCATCAAAAATACTAAAAATATCCTCATTAGGTAAGGAACTTAAGATAAAAGCAGAGAAAGAGGCGCGGGAAGTACTTGAGACCCAGAATCTAATCCACATCTTTGCACCCACTTCACTAGCTGAAGTCCCCATTTCAGCAGACATTGGTTCTTACAGAATGCGCGGAATGATTGACAGATTGATTGTTAAAGATGGACATGTTCAAATTATTGATTTTAAAACCAATCGCCAAGTGCCCACTAGCCCAGAACAATGTCCCGAAGGAGTCCTCCGCCAAATGGGCGCTTATGCCTTAGCAGTTCAAAATATTTATCCAGATCACAAGATAGAAAGCTTTATCCTGTGGACCAAGATCAAGGACGTGATGCAACTTCCACATAATATAGTAACAGATGCGATTTCACGTTCACAGTATCTTGACGTTAAGCGCACAGATTCCTAAACCTTGTATACTAACAGAATGTCAGGAGAGATAAGATGGCGACCGTGCCTGTAACAGACGCAAACTTTGACGCCGAGGTCAAAAATTCCGACTTACCTGTAGTTGTAGACTTTTGGGCTGAATGGTGTGGTCCATGTAAGCAGATTGGACCAGTTCTAGAAGAGCTTTCGGTTGAGATGAGCGGTAAAGTAAAAATCGTTAAAATAAATGTGGACGAAAATCCTAACTCTCCCGCCGAAATGGGCGTTCGTGGTATTCCAGCCTTATTTTTATTCAAGAATGGTGAAGTTGTTTCCAATCGCGCTGGCGCTGCTCCTAAAGCAACCCTGCAAAGCTGGATTGAAGAGTCAATTTAAAATAATGTAATGTGTTTATATCTGTTTAGTTGCCTCCTTAATTTCGTTAAATAATCATTTCTACGAAATGTATTATTGGCCTTAGTCGTTTGCTGCTTTTCAAAAATAGTACTTTTGATTTCCTACTTATTTTTACAAAATTTAAAGTTGTTCACATACATCAAATTTAAAAATTCCTTACCCTATCTATATCTGAACTATCATCTTATATTAAATTAACTCTCTGCAATGGATAAAAGCTGTAGCCATTACACTGATATAAGTTCCAGTTTGAGGAGAAAAATTATGCAGCAGTCTGAATTTCCTGGCTGGCACGGCACTACCATAATTGGTGTCAAAAAAGAAGGCGAAGTTGTTATTGCTGGTGACGGACAGGTTTCATTAGGACAAACTGTAATAAAAGGAACTGCTCGTAAAGTGCGCCGCCTTTCACCTGGCGGTTTTGATATTGTTGCCGGATTTGCAGGATCAACAGCCGATGCATTTACTCTTTTAGAAAGACTGGAAACCAAGTTGGAGGCGACCCCAGGACAATTAGCTCGCGCAAGCGTCGAATTAGCCAAAGACTGGCGCACTGATAAATACCTACAAAAACTCGAAGCAATGCTAATTGTTACAGATGGCGTTGATTTATTTGTAATAACGGGGGCTGGAGACGTATTAGAACCCGAACACGACGTAGCAGCAATCGGGTCCGGTGGAAATTATGCCTTAGCTGCTGCTAGAGGCTTAATTGATAGCGATCGTGACGCAGAAACTGTTGCACGAGATGCAATGTCTATAGCAGCAAGTATTTGCGTATATACTAATGGAAACCTTACTGTTGAAAAAATCAGTAGATGATTGAGAAGACTGATCTTCAAGCGTCCGTAAGTGCTGGAATTATTACTGAGGCACAAGCTGCATCTCTCAAAGCACTTTCAGACCAACGCCAAGGCGCCCGTAATGACCTGAACCCAAATGATGAGCCGTTTGAACTTTTCCGAGGCTTCAATGAAATTTTCATTGTCATCGGTTTTGCAATATTAACGTCAGGCTGGATTGGAGTAATTACTTTTTTTGTGCTTCGCAGTACAAACATTCAAAATAGTATTTTTATATCAGCGTCCATAGGTGGTGTAATTATCTGGTTACTTTCTGAGTATTTTATTAAAAAACGAAGAATGGTCGCACCAGCTATTACGTTATCTATAATGTTTACAGCCAATTCATTTTATGGTTTGGCGGGCGGTTTATCCGAAATATTTATGGTTTTTCAAGGTGATAACAGCAGTCTGGTTCTACCTTTGCTTTTAGCTACTATCACCATGTTAATATACTGGTTCCGGTTTAAGGTACCTTTAGTACTTGCTATAGTGGCCATCTTATCTTTTGCAGTTGCTATTTTAATTGCTGCACATACAAACGAAGCACCTGATAGCATTCGCGACCTGTTTTTATTATCTGCAAACGGGCCTTTCGCACTAATTACTCTAATTATTGGAGTAATTGTTTTCATCATTGCAATGTTATTTGATATGTCTGATCCACATCGTGTAACGCGTCGCGCAGCAAATGGTTTTTGGTTACATGTTGTTGCTGCACCTGCACTTGTTAACACTGTAGCGCTAACACTGCTTAAACCTGAAAGTATATTATCTAATTGTCTGTTAATTATTGTTATGATCTGTTTTGCAGTAATAGCCATTGTAATTGATCGCAGATCTTTTTTAATAGCAGCTATTGGGTATATTGTCGTATTATCTGCAACAGTATTTGATGATGGGAATAAATTTTTTATCGTCTTATTTCTTGGTGCTTTTCTTATCTTTTTAGGAGCACGGTGGGAGATAATACGTGCTCGATTATTACAATTCTTGCCTAAATTTATCCCAAAAAATAGGTTACCTCCTTCAATTTAAGTAAATTTTTAGTGGGCTGATCTACTTTAGCACGAGATAGTTGTGAAGAATACAATAACTATAGTTGCCAACATACTGCTTCAAAATTAATATTTATATTGTTCAGATCAAACTAGGAAAATTATAATTGTAAAGAATAACTATATACTATTTAACTTTGTCCATCACAGATGAAAAAATCTTATAAATGTTTTCTTTTAATACAGTTGTTTTTTCTTTCATTCTGCATAATTAAGAAACCTCTTTTAAAAACAAGATCGGCTGTATTTTGACTGACCTAACTCCTCGTGAAATAGTCTCTGAACTTGACAGGTTCATTATTGGACAGGCAGATGCCAAACGCGCCGTTGCAGTTGCTTTAAGAAGTAGGTGGCGGCGTAAACAGTTAAACGATGATTTGCGTGATGAAGTATTTCCAAAAAATATTTTAATGATTGGCCCTACCGGTGTTGGTAAAACTGAAATTAGTCGACGCCTTGCTAAATTAGCGAGAGCACCTTTCTTAAAGGTTGAGGCCACTAAATTCACCGAAGTTGGCTATGTTGGGCGCGACGTGGAACAAATAATACGTGATCTGGTTGATAGTGCCATTTCTATGACCCGCGATTTAATGCGCGATGAAGTTAAAACCAACGCTAGAACTGCAGCTGAAGAGCGCGTCATTGATGTCATTGCTGGTAACGATGCACGAGAGGGTACACGTGAAATGTTTCGAAAGAAGCTTCGCTCTGGTGAATTAGATGACACAATAATCGAATTAGACGTAGCAGACACATCCAATCCTTTTCCCACTATGGATATCCCTGGCCAACCTGGCGGGGGCATGGGAATGATGAATTTAGGCGATTTATTTGGTAAAGCAATGGGTGCTCGTACAATTAGAAAACGGTTAACAGTCTCCCAAAGTTATGATGTTTTAATTGGAGAAGAGGCCGATAAACTGTTGGATGACGAAACTGTAACTAAAAGTGCTCTTGAATCTGTTCAAGATAATGGAATTGTTTTTCTTGATGAAATTGACAAAGTCTGTGCGCGCTCTGATGCTCGCGGTGGTGATGTTAGTCGCGAAGGTGTGCAACGAGATCTTTTACCACTTATTGAAGGTACGACAGTTAACACAAAACATGGTCCGGTTAAAACAGATCATATCCTGTTCATTGCATCTGGAGCATTTCACATTGCTAAACCATCTGATTTGTTGCCAGAGTTACAAGGTCGGTTACCAATAAGAGTTGAACTAAGAGCCCTCACAGAAGACGATTTTATTCGAATTCTTACTGAAACTGATAATGCCTTAACCCTACAATATTCATCTTTAATGGCAACTGAAGGTGTTACGATTATCTTTGAACCTGAAGGCATTCGAGCTTTAGCTCGCATTGCTGCAGAGGTTAACCAAACTATTGAAAATATAGGTGCCCGACGCCTTTATACAGTCTTAGAGCGTGTATTTGAAGAACTGTCTTTTACGGCGCCTGATCGTGATGGAGAATCCATTACTGTTAACACCAAATTTGTAGAGGAACATTTAGGTGAGCTTGCACGATCCACAGATTTGAGCCGGTACGTACTTTAAAGTTTTGCATTTAACATGCTGACGGTAAATATTTTATGTTTGAAAATTTCAATATCTACCTTTTGAAATAAACACTAACTTCGATATAAATTCTTTTACGTTTAAGAAAATAACGGTCTTTTAGAAAGCCTTCCGTTGGTAAATACATTCCAGCCTCGTCTGGTAACATTTTTGAGCCAAAACAGCCGCTGGCTTGCAGCGGGCGGGTTACTTACGTTTCTATCATCTTTTGGGCAAACATCTTTCATTTCAATCTTTGCTGCCCAAATACAATCCGACTTTAACTTAACTCATGGAAATTGGGGTGCAATCTACTCAGTTGGAACAGCGGCGTCAGCAGCCGTTATGATTTGGGCAGGTAGCTTAACAGATCATTGGCGAGCTAGAAGCCTTGGTATCATGGTATTAACGTTATTAGCTGCATCATGCCTAGCAATGGCCATCAACCCATTAGCAGGTTTATTGCCATTCGTGATATTTGCATTGCGCCTAACTGGCCAGGGTATGTGTAGTCAAATTGCTGTTGTTTCAATGGCTCGCTGGTTTGTCGCAACAAGGGGAAAAGCATTAGCAATTGCGACACTTGGATTTTCAATTGGTGAAGCTGTATTGCCAATCACATTTGTTGCTTTGCTAACTATTATACCTTGGCGGTCGCTTTGGATTGTTGCAGCAGTTATCGCAATTTTTTCTATTCCTATATTGCTGAAGCTATTGCGTACCGAACGCACTCCTCAGTCAATGGCATCAGATAATCAACATTCTGGTATGCTAGGCCAGCATTGGGACCGTAAAAGTACATTATTTCATCCATTATTTTGGTTGGTAGTACCTGCGATACTTGGAATATCCGCCTTTAATACCGCCTTTTTCTTCCATCAAGTTTATTTTGCTGAAGTTAAAGGGTGGTCTCATCTTGCAATTGTTTCACTTTTCCCAGTTTATACTGTTGTCGGAATTATTGCGATGTTCATATCTGGCATGGCGTTAGATCGCTTTGGTACCTCCAGATTAATGCCTATTTATCAACTTCCTATGATTTTTGCATTTCTGATTTTTGCAAAATCCACATCATTATTTCAGTTAAGTGTTGGATTTGTTTTTCTTGCCATTTCAAGTGGAGCGAACTCGACTGTACCAACCGCTTTTTGGGCAGAGTTTTTTGGAACACGCTATATTGGATCAATCAAAGCAATGGCCACCGCTGTTATGGTGCTGGGGTCTGCTATTGGCCCTGGCTTAACTGGCTTATTAATTGATTTTAAAATAGATATAACTATGCAGTATATTGGCGTGGCTGTTTATTTTATAATCGCGAGCCTTCTAGTAACAGTGGGTATTCATCATTCCAAAAAAGACTTACCGAGCTTTCTTTAAATAAACGTAATATGCGCCACCACCTCCGTGACGAACATGGGCCTGCGTTACCTGCAATATAGCCAAAGACAAAGGGGGGTTGTTAAGCCACTGAGGCACTTGGTGACGTAATACGCCAATCCTTACAGGTATTGGACCTCCATCATCACGCTGCTTACCTTTGCCTGTCACAACTAGAACCAATCTTTTGCCTTGCCTCTGCGCGCTTAAAATGAATCTTGTAAGAACAGGGTGTGCACGCTCCAATGTCATCCCATGTAAATCAATTTTTCCTTCTGGACGAAGTTTACCCCGCATCAACCTCGCATATGCTTTACGGTCCATGCTGATTTTTCTACCAGCTACCTGTTCACTCACAGACATTGCAAGATCAAGATGAACAAGTTGCTTGTTTACGAGCCCTGAAAAGGTTTTTGGAACAAAATCAACCTTTGGTTTTTCAAGGTTGGATATTTTTATTGGCGTTACAAAGTTATCTGATTTGACTAGTTTATTAAAACGTATTTGATCGGTTTTTTCAGTTGCTTTACGCCAGAGTTCTTCTTCATCTGGACGTAATCGTCGGCGCCTCATATCGCACCTTCAGGAAGTAAAGCATATGCTTGTTGAATTGGCATCAATACCATCATTTTTCCTGTATCACGTAATTTTCCTGCAGCCATACCAGCAACATCACCAGTACCATAAAAAATATCTGCGCGCTGCGCTCCTTTAACCGCAGATCCAGTATCTTGGGCTATCATCAAACTTCTAAGTGGATTTTCACCATCTTTTTCAATCCATACTGGAGCACCAAGCGGTACAAATTTAGGATCAACTGCCACAGTACGCATTTTTGTAATCGATCTATTCATTGCACCCCGAGGGCCACGTTCTGGCGCGAGATCATTTATTTCTCTAAAAAAAACATATGATGGGCTATGATACAATAACTCTTTACCTTTAATAGGGTTGCGCCGTACCCAATTCTTAATAACCTGAGCACTAACTTGATGAGGCTCATATACACCACGTTTTACTAACTCCGTACCAATAGACCGGTAATCATGGCCATTAGCACCGGCATAACCAACTCGTAAGGTTTGGCCGCTAGGTAATCGGATACGCCCAGAGCCTTGAATTTGTAAAAAGAACAATTCAACTGGATCATCAACCCAAGCTATTTCAAGATTACGACCATTCATGACATTAGTTTCAAGAATTTGTCGTCGAGAAAACCAAGGGCGCGATATGAGAGCCTCTTTAGGCAGTGCATATACTGGATAACGATAACTACTGGTTTCAGTTAAAGAACCCTTTAACTCAGGTTCAAAATAGCCTGTAAATAGTGGTATTTTGCCATCTTCAATTAGAACTGGTCGAAAAAACAGTTCAAAAAAGACTTTAGCTTCCGGTTTATCTTTTGCTAGTTTACAAAGTACTTCCCAAATCGGCTCAGCCATATCACTGCAAGTATTTAGAAAAGCTGCCAAGGCAGCCGCATGGTTATCCTGTTTCCACCCGTCGAGAGTTGTGTAGTCCATAATTGTATATTTTATTTCGGCTTCAGCATCTTGAATCATAAAGCCGATTATACAAAGGACACTAAGACTTTTCTGGACTATGCGTCTGTAGACACCAACAACCAATTTGGGTTATCTGCCCCCATAATGCGTACAAAAGACCAAGTATCTTTTTGTTTTTTCACTTTGGTTGGGCCCCCCTCAACGATATTTCCTTCCTGGTCCCATACTGTTGAATTTAATTCTGCAGCAAACCTGATTGTTAACTCAGCTTCATTAGTAGCTGTATTAAAGGTTGCGTCTAAGAGCTTAGTTTCGCTCACTCCAATAAATACAGCTTCAATTTTAAGGCCTTGATCCTCTCGAGCAGCCACTCCATTAACAAAAGACTCATAAATATCTTCCGATAATAACGGTTGAATTTCTGAAAGATTTCCTTGTTCAAATCCCATAACAATCATTTCATAGGCACCGCGTGCACCCTGCAGGAAATCAGTAACATCAAACGTAGTTTCAATACGTTTCATTAATGTCAAAGCTTGTGCTGCTTCGCTGTCTTCAGATACATGGTCAATGATATCTAAATCAGGACCTCCTTCGATAACCTCTAACTCAGGTTTAATTTGGCTATTAGGCTCTAATTTAGGAAGTTGCGGTTTTTCAAATCCGTCCCGTGACCCTAACACATTTTTTAATCTTAAGATTAAAAAAATAGCTATTCCGGCTAGGACTAATAACTGAATGAGCGGAGAGTTCATTTTTACCTCATTAAGCGCGCTTGGGTGGCGTGACCCTATAAGTTAATCTATGTAGGGGGTAGGTCAGGCCAAGTCCACCACAGCTCTGAAAAGAATGACAAGAGAGGATATCGTCTATGTGGTTATTTATAGCATTTATTGCTATTCCATTAATCGAAATTGTTCTTTTTATCCAAGTTGGTGGAGCGATAGGCCTACCGTCAACTTTATTAATAGTGATTTTAACTGCTATTTTAGGTACTTTCCTACTAAAAAATCAAGGCTCTCAGGCATTTTCGCGTATTACATCGTCATTCCAAAAATTAACTGACCCAAGTGAGGCACTTGCTAATGGGGCAATGATTATTTTTGCAGGTGCACTTTTACTTACACCTGGTTTCCTCACTGATATAATTGGACTTTCTTTGCTAATACCTAATGTCCGATCAATAGTCTTTAAATGGGTCAGATCTCGACTAAACATTCACAAATTCACATCAGACCAAAATAGAAAACCACATAAAAATCAAGAAAATGTAATAGATGGCGAATATTTTGATGTTTCACAGGAAAAAGAAGGAAACAAAAATCCGTCAGGTTGGACTAAGGATTGAGACCCGTTAATCAAGGTGTTACGAGATACCCAAATTTGATGATCTCTTGGAGTATTATAAATTGGCAAAAGAAGAAAAAACTACGCCTCCAGCACCGCAAATGCGCGTTCTAGGTCAATTCATTCGTGATATGTCATTTGAGAATATAATGGCACAAAAAGGTGGTGCGCCAGAAATGCAGCCTGATGTTCAGGTGCAAGTGAATCTTGACGCAAAAAAAAGATCACAGGAAAACCAGTTTGAATCATCAATAAAACTTAACGTAACGTCTAAAGATAAAGAAAGCGGTTCCGTTTTATTTGTTTTAGAGATTGATTATGTTGGTATGTTTTTCATTGATAACATTCCAGAAGCTCAAATGCATCCATTCTTATTAATTGAATGTCCTAGAATGATTTTTCCATTTCTCAGGCGGGTGGTTAGCGATATAACTAGAGATGGTGGATTTCCACCACTCAACCTAGAAAATATCGACTTTGTATCTTTGTATCGCAATGAAATTAATAAAAGGCAGGCAGAAGATGCGCCAGCCGATAAAACTTTAAATTAAATGTTCGTATTATTACTCGGTAGCTGGGCTACCGAGTTTATTATTTCCAAAGTGTAGTATTGCCAAGTTTGCGGATAAATTCCTCGTGTGCTTTTTTTTCTATATCAGAGATTCTAGATCTTAATGGCAAAGAACGCTCAGGTAAGGTCCAATCTGATTCTGAATGCAACCCGGTTGATTGATTAAAGGCTGTGGATAAAGCAAAGTCAGGTTGTCTTCCCCCTATTAGTTCCAAGTAAACCTCGGCAAGAATTTCGCTATCCAGGAGAGCACCGTGCAATGTTCTCGAAGAATTATCTATTGCAAAACGACGACATAATGCATCTAACGAAGCAGGAGAACCAGGAAAACGCCGACGAGCAATATCCAAAGTATCGATTGCTTGATCTTTAGGCAGTTGAGGCAGATTTATAGACGCTAGTTCAGCATTTAAAAATTTCATATCAAATGCAGCATTGTGAATTATTAGCTTAGTATCACCAATAAAACTTAAGAATTTATTTGCAATTTCAGCAAACTTTGGCTTTCCACGAAGAAAATCGCTACTAAGGCCATGAACATCAAAAGCTTCTTGTGGTATATCCCGTTGAGGATCTATGTATTCATGAAAAACATTTTTTGTAGGTACATGACGCACAAGTTCAATAGCTCCAATCTCAACTATTTTATCTCCTGAAAAAGGATCTAAACCTGTAGTTTCCGTATCTAAAACGATTTCACGCATTTTTTATTTTTTTCCTAATTTCTTTTAATATTTCTTGTGCTTGGATTTGAGCATGAACGATAGTATCGGTCTTTATTGTATAATCTGCTAATTCACATTTAGTTGTGTTAAGCATTTGATTATTTAGAATGATAAGAAATTCTGAATGTGAAAGATTGCCTCTATTTAAAACACGGTCTTTCTGAATATCAGTTGATACGTACACACAGACAGTCGCATCCAATAGTGTTTCTGCGCTTTTTTCAAATAACAGGGGTATGTCTAAAACAATTATATCTGACTTTGATTTTTCGATGGATATTTTTCGATCTTCAAAGACTAAAGGATGAATTACAGCTTCGATTTGAGAAAGAGCAGTTGTGTCATTCGCTATAATACTTTTTAAAACGGAGCGTGAAACTTCACCATCAATAATCGCTTCTGGAAAAATAGCGGCTATCGGTGCAACACCAGCGCCTGCAAAAGAATATAACCGATGAACTGCTTCATCTGCGTCCCATAAATCACAACCTAAATTTACAAAAATTTGCGCCGTGGTGGATTTACCCATTCCGATTGACCCTGTTAAACCAAGTTTAAAAGTCATTGTAATGCTATAGCACGGGTATCGTTATCTACTGTCGGCCGTAATCCAAACCATCGTTCAAATCCTGGAACGGCTTGGTGCAATAACATTCCCAACCCATCGATTGTAACGCAACCAATCTGTCTAGCAGTTGTAAGTAAGTCTGTCTCTAATGGAGTGTAAACAAGATCTGTCACAATTGTATTTATGGATAGCCCATCTAACGGTATCCGCATTTCTTTTTTTCCAACCATTCCAAGAGCAGTGGTATTTACAACTAAGGCAGAACCTTCAAGAATATTACCTGCTTGAACCCAGTCGATAACTTTCACTCGATTTCCGAAATTTTCAGCAAGACTTTCTGCTCTTATTTTAGTTCTATTTGTTAACAAAATCTCTGGCACTCCAGAATCAAGCAAGGAAGAAATTACAGCCCTTGCTGCGCCACCAGCACCCAAAACAGTTGCAGGCCCAGCCGAGGGATTCCAGTTTGGTGCACCACTTTTTAAATTCTCTAAAAAGCCATATCCGTCTGTATTATCAGCATGAATCTTGCCATCTTTACGGAAAATTAGTGTATTAGCTGCACCAATTAAAGTGGCCCTATCTGTAACTAAATCAGCTAATTCAAGCACAGTCTCTTTATGAGGAATTGTGATGTTAACTCCAACAAAGCCAGCTTTAGGCAGAACTTTCAATACTTCTTTCAAATTTGAGGTATTCACATCCATTGGTATATATGCCCCAGCTATATTATATTTTTTAAGCCAATACCCATGAATTTCTGGAGATTTACTATGCGCAATAGGTGTTCCAATAACACCCGCAAGTGGGATTTTATTTGTCATAATTTTAAACTACCCTTCGATTACACCGCGTAATGTCAAGAACGCTAATAATTCTAAAAGTGGTAAACCAAGAACATGGAAATAGTCTCCTTCCACGCTGCGAAAAAGCCGAACACCTTCAGCCTCTAACTGATATCCACCAACACAGTTTTTTATTTGATCCCAGTTTCGATCGATATATTTGTCAATGTACGATGCTGATACGTCGCGCATTCTCAAACGCACATGCCCTATGTGGCGCCATATTGGACGATTTTCATGATAAACAACTGCCGCAGAAAATAAATCGTGTTGTTTTTTGCGCATATTTAGCAACTGCTGCTGTGCGTTTTTACGATCGCTTGGCTTAGATAATAACGAGCCTTCAAAAGATAGAACCTGATCACACCCAATAACCATTGATTTCGGGTACTTATTAGCTACCTTACGTGCTTTAAAATCCGCTAAAGTGTCTGCGATATCTCGGGGTGAATTATGATTGGCTATCATTGTTTCTTTAACAATATCTTCATCAACTCGAGCTTTAATTATTTCAAACTCAAGGCCAGAATTGCTCAATAGTTCTGCTCGAGTTTTTGAACTGGAAGCCAGTATAAGCGAAATAGACATGTGCATAACTCTGTAAATCTAAAGGGAGTATTTTTAATATATCAGCGATAAAACAGTTTTTCTTTCAAACCTACGGTAAAAATGATTGATACAGGTACTTTTGCTTATATTACTCCTAGCTGTATAAGGATAAACGTATCGCAAGGGATAACTAATTAATACAAGTTAATGAACATTTTTATCCCATGTTTAAATATAAATAATTTTTTTAACTTACTGATATTTATATTAAATTTTTGTTTTTACACTTACTATAATTTTTCATAGATATTAATAAACATAATGATAAGTATAAGGAAAACCATTTAATCCACAGAATATGGCAACACTACTAAATCATCATCTTTTCTATCTTCTTTATTTATTATTTAAGTAAGAGATAAAAGGGACGGATGCATGTATGATTTTATCATTTATTTATATCCATGGATTAAAGCATTTCATATAATGTCTGTAATAGCTTGGATGGCTGCCTTATTTTATTTGCCGCGTTTATTTGTTTACCACGCAGAACAAGTCGGTTTAAAAGGTGAAACCCATCAACTATTTCAAACAATGGAATATAAATTATTAAAAATAATAATGAACCCTGCGATGCTCGCAACATGGATACTTGGACTATGTCTAGCTATCATCCCTGGTATAGTTGATTGGGGCGCTATATGGCCGTGGACAAAACTTTTTAGCATACTGAGCATGACTGCATTTCATGGATGGCTAGCCGGCCAGCGTAAAATGTTTGCTAATGGTGGACCAATTAAAACTGGGCGAAATTATCGCGTAATGAATGAAGTTCCAACATTATTAATGGTCATTATCGTTTTATCCGCAGTAGTAAAATTTTGAAACATTGACTTGTTTGGGTTGTCGCCTTATGGACCTAAATGCACCCTATTCAGGGAAATTGCATATAGCTTTTATGTTTTAACTAACTAGAAATTACCTGATTCAGGGTGATTGAGTGAGTATTACTATGACAACAGAACGCCTTGCACTTGCCGAGTTAAAAGCAAATAGTCCTAAAGACCTTTTAAATATGGCAGAAGAACTGGAAATTGAAAACGCTTCCACCATGCGAAAAGGTGAGATGATGTTTCAAATTTTGCGTGAGCGCGCAGATGAAGGTTGGGAAGTATCAGGAGATGGCGTTTTAGAAGTATTACAGGATGGATTTGGCTTTCTTCGCTCTCCAGAAGCGAATTACCTACCTGGCCCTGATGATATTTATGTTTCTCCTGAAATGATCCGTCAATATTCTCTGCGTACAGGAGATACGATTGAAGGTGTTATCAAAGCCCCAGATGATTCGGAACGGTATTTTGCATTAACTAATGCCACTCGAATTAATTTTGAAGACCCGATAAAAGTTAAACATAAAATAGCATTTGATAATCTGACGCCATTGTATCCAGATGAAAGAATGACAATGGAAACAGATGACCCGGCGACTAAAGACAGGTCTGCCAGAATTATAGATTTGGTATCCCCTATTGGAAAAGGCCAAAGATCTTTGATAGTGGCTCCACCCCGAACTGGTAAAACAGTTTTACTTCAAAATATTGCTTCTAGTATCGCAAAAAACCATCCAGAATGTTATTTAATTGTTTTGTTAATTGATGAGCGACCAGAAGAAGTTACAGACATGCAACGATCTGTTAACGGTGAAGTCGTAAGTTCAACGTTTGATGAGCCTGCTACGAGGCATGTAGCAGTTTCTGAAATGGTGATCGAAAAGGCAAAACGCCTTGTTGAACATAAACGAGATGTAGTAATATTATTGGATTCAATAACAAGACTTGGTAGAGCTTTTAATACTGTGGTTCCTTCATCAGGTAAAGTATTGACTGGCGGTGTAGATGCAAACGCGCTTCAACGTCCAAAACGATTTTTTGGGGCAGCACGAAATATCGAAGAAGGTGGTTCACTTACAATTATTGCGACTGCTCTTATCGATACTGGTAGCCGCATGGACGAAGTTATCTTCGAAGAATTTAAAGGGACAGGCAATTCTGAAATTGTTTTGGATCGTAAAATAGCAGATAAACGTGTTTTCCCAGCAATTGACATCTTAAAATCTGGTACAAGAAAAGAAGATCTTTTAGTTGATAAAGTAGATTTAGCAAAAACTTTTGTTCTTCGTCGTATTTTGAATCCAATGGGCACCACTGATGCCATTGAATTTTTAATATCCAAATTAAAACAAACTAAAACAAATTCTGATTTCTTCGATTCTATGAACACCTGACCCGAGTTGAGAGGTTTGGCGGAATGGATACAATATTTGCTCTTGCAACGGCGCAAGGCAAGGCTGGTGTGGCAATTATTAGGATTTCTGGTCCACAAGCATTTATTGCAGCCGAAATTTTATGTCACTCGGTACCACCTAATCAGGGTCCAAAACTAAAAACACTAGTTGATGAGAACGGTCTAGTTTTAGACCGTGCTTTGGTTCTTAGTTTTTCTGGTCCTAAAAGTTTTACTGGCGAAGATACTGTTGAATTTCATCTACATGGCAGTACTGCAGTAATTTCTATAGTTTTAAAAACTCTTGGATCAGGTGTGGCAAGGCTTGCAGAACCAGGAGAATTTACGCGCAGAGCGCTAGATAATAACAAGTTGGATTTAGCCCAAGTTGAAGGTTTGGCTGATTTAATTGAAGCTGAAACTGAGGTCCAACGGCGACAAGCTCTCCGGGGTATGGTTGGTGATTTGGGTAAACATATCGAAGAGTGGCGTAAAAAGCTAATTCGCTCAGCGGCTCTTATCGAAGCAACTATTGATTTTTCTGATGAAGATGTCCCAGTGGACGTAAGTGTTGAGGTTATACATTTACTAGGAGAAGTTGAAGCAGGGTTATCGCTTCAATTAAAAGGTTTTTCGGTCGCTGAACGTATTCGTACTGGATTTGAAGTTGCTATAATTGGTTCGCCCAACACTGGAAAATCAACTTTATTAAATGCATTGGCTTGCCGAGAGGCGGCTATAACATCAGAGTACGCTGGAACAACCAGGGATATCATTGAAGTTCGTATGGATTTAAATGGTGTACCTGTTACATTACTCGATACTGCGGGTTTACGTCAGGCAATGGATGAAATTGAAATTATTGGAATAAATCGAGCTATATCACGTGCTAAACAGGCTGACTTACGGATATTCTTAAAAGAACCAGATGAGAATTTACCTCTTTTGGCTTTATCAGACGATATTATTTTGGCACCAAAAGCAGATTTAAGAAACGATAATTTACCGTCTGTTTCAGGAATAACTGGTGAAGGACTATCAAATCTTACGGCTGAAATTTCAGAAAAATTAAAATCACGTATCGCATTAGCAGGGTTAGTAACTCATGAAAGACATAACACCGCAATAAAAGAGTCTTTGATTAAGCTGGTAGCTGCGAAACAGCATATTGGCCTCGGACCCGACCATTATGATATTACTGCTGAAGAGATTCGGTCGGCAGTTCGGTGTCTGGAAGTAATAATTGGGCGAGTAGATGTAGAAAACCTACTTGATGAGATTTTTTCTAGCTTTTGCCTAGGCAAGTGATGGAGTGTTTCACGTGAAACAATTTGATGTTGTTGTTATCGGTGGTGGTCATGCTGGATGTGAAGCGGCTCATGTGTCTGCGCGAATGAACACTTCGACTGCTCTTATTACGATGAAGCGTGAAGGTATCGGTGTTATGTCATGTAATCCCGCTATTGGTGGCTTGGGTAAGGGACATCTTGTTCGGGAAATAGACGCACTTGATGGTTTAATGGGACGCGTTGCAGATGCATCCGGAATTCAATTTAGGTTATTAAATCGACGGAAAGGTCCTGCGGTACAAGGGCCGCGAACACAGGCCGATCGTACAGAATATCAACGTACAATGCAAAAAATAATAGAAAAAACACAAAACTTAACTGTAGTAATTGGTGAAGTCGTTGATTTTATAATGGTTGGTAATAGAGTTGGCGGTGTGAAACTTTGCGATGGTTCTGAAATTTATTCGAAAATTGTTATTTTGACCACAGGAACATTTCTCCGGGGCGTTGTTCACATAGGAGATAGCTCTTACTCTGGTGGCCGTATGGGCGATAAAGCCGCATTTTTGCTAGCTGAACGTATTGATAGCTTTTGTCTACCTTTAGGGCGCTTGAAAACAGGAACACCACCTCGATTAGATAGTCAGACGATCGCGTGGGAACAGTTAGAGTTTCAAGCTGCTGACAAAGACCCTACTTTATTTTCTTTTTTGTCGAGCAAACCAGCGCTTCCCCAAGTAAACTGTGGAATTACTCATACAAACCCCCAAACCCATGATATTATTCGGAAAAACCTTGAATTATCAGCAATGTACGGCGGACATATTGAAGGAGTTGGACCTAGATATTGTCCTTCCATTGAGGATAAAATTATTCGTTTCTCAGATAAAAGCTCGCATCAAATATTCTTAGAACCTGAAGGGTTGACCGACCGTACTGTTTATCCAAACGGGATTTCTACGTCATTACCTCAAAGCGTTCAGGTTGAATATGTACAATCTATATCGGGACTGGAGAAAGCAAAGATACTACAGCCGGGATATGCAATTGAGTATGATTACGTTGATCCTCGAGCTCTAAATGGAGATCTTAGTCTTTGCGATGTGCCTGGTTTATTTTTTGCAGGTCAAATCAACGGCACAACCGGCTATGAAGAGGCTGCAGCGCAAGGTCTTGTTGCCGGTCTTAATGCGGCGCGTTCAATTAAAGGCGAAGAGCCAGTCTTATTTCAGCGGGATAATAGCTATATTGGCGTAATGATTGATGATTTAACAACGCGTGGCGTAACAGAACCTTACCGCATGTTTACATCGCGTGCTGAGTTTAGGCTGTCGTTAAGAGCAGATAATGCAGATCAACGACTTACAGATATGGGTGTTGAAATTGGATGTGTAGGGGAAAAACGGCGAAAATCATACTATTATAAAAAAGAACAGCTAAATATTGGGCGTAGGCTGCTACTGGGTACACTTTATACGCCAAAGGTTATTTCCGATGCTGGGATCTCCATTAATCAGGATGGGACAAAGAGATCAGCCTTCCAGCTCTTATCCTTTCCAGACGTTACATTTGACAATATAAAAAATCTTGATCCCTCACTAGTGGTTGTTTCAAAAGATATTGCCGAACAGTTGTCAAAAGACGCACTTTACTCAAATTATATCGATCGGCAAAAAAAAGATGTTGAAAAATTAAAAAGAGATGAAAAGCATAAAATCCCACGAAATTTTATTTATGCAGAGATTTCTGGATTAAGCGCTGAACTGATGGGTAAGCTGGAGTTAGTTCGCCCATCTAATCTTTCTCAAGCAAGTAGGATTGATGGTATGACGCCGGCTGGATTGGCCCTTATTCTGGGTCGTATTCGTTTTTTAGAAAAGAAATCAGCGTGATAGAAGTGCCTACATGGTTTTTACAGGATGTTTCACGTGAAACATTGGATAAATTATGCGTATATAAAGAGCTTTTGAAAAAATGGACGAAAAAAATAAATCTTATATCTAGGTCTACATATGACCATATCGCAGATCGTCATATTTGGGACTCAGCTCAAATTTTTGAACATATTGAAGGAAGGTGGGTTGACTTAGGAAGTGGAGGTGGGCTGCCAGGTGTGGTCCTTGCAATTTTAGCTGATGGTAAAAAAAAGCCCTTAAATATTGTTCTAATAGAAAGTGACATACGAAAAGCAACTTTCTTGAGGACATGTAGTACTAAGCTAGAAGTTCCACTGAAAGTTATTTCGCAAAGAATAGATTGTATTGAGCCTCTGAATGCTGAAATTATATCAGCACGGGCTTTGACGAATTTGAATAATTTGGTTGAGTTAGCAGAAATGCACTTAACACCAGGAGGAGCTAGCCTCTTTATGAAGGGTGCTAAATGGCAACAAGAACTTGAGGAAGCACGTCGTAATTGGCAGTTTTCTTGTGATGTGAAGCCTAGCTTGACTAATCCTGACGCGGCTATTTTGAGAATAAAGGATATCCGTCGTGTTGGACTCTAATTGCCTATCTGAGCCAAAAATCATTTCTATTACAAATCAAAAAGGTGGAGTTGGTAAAACAACAACAACTGTGAATTTGGCAGCAGCTTTAGCGGAAAAAAAATACTCTGTGCTGGTGATTGATCTTGATCCACAAGGAAGTGCGTCGACAGGCTTAGGGATCGATATGGACGCTCGATCCTTTACTACATATGACTTACTTATTGATAATATTGACTTAAATGACATTATTTTAGAAACGAATTTTATCAATATATCTATTATACCAGCAACTGTAGATTTAAGCTCAGCTGATATTGATTTAATTTCAAATGAGCGACGCAGCTTTTTACTTCATGATGCGTTACATCAGCACAAAATGAAAAATTTTAACTTTGACTATATCCTTATTGATTGTCCGCCATCTCTAAATTTACTGACCGTCAATGCTATGATAGCGTCACACTCTGTATTGATTCCACTTCAAAGTGAGTTTTTTGCTTTGGAAGGCCTTTCTCAGTTGATGCTCACAATCCGCGAAGTCCGTCAGATTGGAAACCCTGATTTGCGTATAGCAGGTATAGTTCTGACGATGTACGATGCTCGCAACAATTTATCCTTACAAGTTGAAGAAGATGCGCGAAATAATTTAGGTGATCTCGTGTTTAAAACCTGTATACCGCGAAATGTTCGCGTTAGTGAATCGCCATCTTTTGCGATGCCTGTTTTGAGTTATGATACAACTTCAAAAGGCGCTAATGCATACCGAGAATTAGCAGTTGAATTAATTGAACAAAACTGAGCAAGAAAGTTTAACTAATGGTGAGAAGTGATAAAAAACGTGGGCTGGGACGTGGCTTATCTGCTTTGATGGCGGATGTTAACGAACCAAAGACAAATGAAATTATTAAATCTTTAGATCAAACAGTTGCTATTGAACGTATCCGTCCGAATCCCAATCAGCCTCGTAAAAATTTTGAAAGTAACTCTTTAGATGATCTAATTGCGTCAATTAAAGAAAAAGGTGTTTTGCAGCCGTTAATTGTACGCGCAGTGGGTAATAATTTTGAAATTGTGGCTGGTGAACGCCGTTGGCGCGCTGCTCAAAAAGCTCAAATTCACAAATTGCCAGTTATTATTAGAAACTTTACGGATGCAGAGGTTCTTGAAGTAGCTATTATAGAGAACATTCAACGGGCAGACTTAAATCCAATTGAGGAAGCCGCTAGTTTTAGACAATTGATGGAGCATTTTGGCCATACTCAAGAAATGATGGCAGAAGCACTAGGGAAAAGTCGCAGTTATATTGCAAATTTGCTGCGATTATTAAACTTACCTAAAGCTATTCAAGAATACGTATTGAGAGGTGATTTAAGCGCAGGTCATGCCCGCGCTTTAATAACAATTGAAAAACCAGAAATTATCGTAAAAAAGATAATAAAAGATGGATTGTCTGTTAGACAGACCGAAGCCTTAGTCAGAAAACTTTCTTTAGGTGCAGACGAAGGAACGCCAAAAAAAGAAATTGTGAGAAGGCTTAGTGAGAAAGACGCCGATACACGCGCACTTGAAAGTGATTTATCGGCTGCTTTAGGTTTAAAAGTGTCACTGTCTTTTGATACAAACGGACAGACGGGACAATTAAAACTTCGTTATAATTCATTGGATCAATTAGACGACTTGTGCCGAAAGCTTAGTATTTAAACTTCCAAAAGAGTTCTTAAAATACTATTTAAGACGTTAAATCCTTGCTTTGTTGTGGAAATTATCCCGTTTTTGTCTTGTATAAAATTAAGATCTATTAAATCTGCAATTCTATTTTGATTGAGTGGATACCCCGATAGACTGGAATATCGGTTTTTATTTATACCCTCTCTAAGGCGCAAGCCCATTAACAAAAACTCACTTGCCTGCTCTTTCCCTGTAAGTACTTCTCGTGTTTCTCGAGAAGTGTTTGAAAGCCACTCAGAAGGTATTAATTTTTGCTCCACGGCCAGCCTTGTGCCATTTACTGTAATACGGCCATGCGCTCCAGGTCCAATTCCAATGTAGTCACCATACCTCCAGTATATGAGGTTATGACGTGATTCATTTCCATCCGTTGCATGGTTAGATACTTCATATCGATTGATATAATTTGCCTCACAGATGTCCTGTGTCAGTTGATACATATCAGCAGATAAATCTTCGCTGGGAAGACCTGTTAATTTTCCCGCTTGGTATCGATCTCCAAACGCAGTCCCAGCTTCAACAGTCAGTTGATAAAGTGATACGTGATCTAGTCCTAAAGTTAAAGCATTTGTGAGTTCTGCTTCCCAGTCTGCCAGCGATTGATTTTGTCGACCATACATTAAATCAAAACTTACACGACTGAATTTTTTTCTAGCGATATCAAATGCTTGAAGACCTTCTTGCGCAGTATGTAGTCGCCCTAAGGCGCGTAAGTCAGGATCATTTAAAGCTTGAATACCCATTGATATTCGGTTCACTCCTGCAATTTGAAAATCTGCAAATTTAGAAGCTTCAACTGAGGTTGGGTTAGCTTCAAGCGTAACCTCAATATCATTTGCTGTAGGCCAAACTTCATGGACTGCATCTAAAATATCACCTACTGTTTGTGGCTCCATTAAACTTGGTGTTCCACCGCCAAAAAATACTGATTGTAAAACTCTGCCAGTCGTTTCTTGGCCAACTCTCCTGATTTCGTCTATAAACTCTTTTCGCCATTTATCATGGTCAATAGATTTCGTGACGTGGCTGTTAAAATCACAATAAGGGCATTTGGCTGCGCAAAAAGGCCAATGTACGTACAGACCAAAGCCGCCTGCTTGCCAGTCCTCAGCCAAAACAGCCTGCAATCAATTTTTTGAAACTGTCCGCTCTATGGCTGATAGAGTTTTTCTCATCAGGAGTCATTTCTGCAAATGTGCGATTATGGCCGATCGGTTGGAACATTGGGTCATATCCATGACCGAGTACACCGCGAACTGGCCATACTAAAGTGCCTTCCACAGTACCTTCGAAAACTTCTTCATGATCGTCTGGCCACGCTAATACGAGTGTTGAACAAAAACGCGCTAAGCGTGGATGTGTTGCATTGATTGCTTCTAATTCGACGTGGGTACGCTCCATAGCCATTAAAAAATTTCTTCCGTTAGGTGTCTCTGCCCAATCTGCAGTATAAACGCCTGGATTGCCGTTAAGTGCAGCAACTTCGATACCGGAATCATCAGATAGAGCAGGCATGCCAGAGGCTTTTACTGCTGCGAGAGCTTTTATTCGTGCATTCCCTACAAAAGTGTTTTCTGTTTCTTCAGGCACTGGAAGATTTATTTCTGCTGCTCCTACAACTTTTATATTGAATGGTGCAAAAAGCTGGACCATCTCTTCCAATTTACCAGAGTTATGCGTCGCTATAAGGATTTGGTCACCAGTAAAACGGCGTGTCATTTCAAAGCTGCTGTTTGCGCAGCTACTAATTCTCCAACACCTTTTTCTGCTAAATCAATTAGTTGGTTCATTTGATCTCGTGAGAATGTAGAACCTTCAGCACTCATTTGGACTTCAATCTGCTGGCCATTGCCTAACATAATAAAGTTACCATCTACGCCAGCCTCACTATCTTCTGGATAGTCAAGATCAAGCACAGGTTGACCAGCATAAATGCCGCAACTGACTGCAGCGACAGGTGAAATTAAAGGATCGCTTAGAATGTTGCCTGATTTCATAAGTTTATTTACGGCTAAGCGTAGGGCTAGCCAGCCTCCAGTAATTGAAGCACAGCGTGTGCCTCCGTCAGCTTGTATGACATCACAATCTATTGTGATCTGTCGCTCACCAAGAGCAACACGGTCTACACCAGCACGTAGTGACCGTCCAATTAAACGTTGAATTTCTACTGTTCTGCCACCTTGTTTACCTGATGTAGCTTCACGACGCATCCTAGTATTGGTAGCCCGTGGTAGCATGCCATACTCGGCAGTGACCCAACCTAAACCAGACCCTTTGATAAATGGAGGGACACGGTCCTCAACTGTCGCTGTGCACAAGACATGTGTGTCGCCAATTTTTATCAGGACAGATCCTTCAGCATGTTTTGTGAAGTCAGTGTCAATTGAAACTGATCGCATCTCACTTAATTGTCTTCCAGAAGGGCGCATGTTCTAATCCTTTTATTGTTATGTTTGGATACAGGTCGTATGGGTAATCTTGCAACCCCAGTTGACCTTTGAATTTTTGGGCTTTTAGTAGACCTGATGAGTGACACGCAGAAGTTATTAGATGAAATGAATGATAGATCACGGGAAGTATTCCGTCGTGTGGTTGAGGGATACCTGTCATCTGGTGATCCGATGGGTTCTCGGACGCTAACTCGCGATTTTAGTGAAAGTGTTAGCGCAGCCACAATTCGTAATGTCATGCAAGATCTTGAGCTTATGGGCCTGTTGGATAGTCCGCACATTAGTGCTGGTCGAATTCCCACTCAACAAGGCTTGCGGATGTTTGTTGATGGTTTGCTAGAAGTTGGGATACCAGACGAATCTGACCGAGAAAAAATTGATGCCACCTTGAGTTCAAACGAACGGGATGTTGGTGGACTGTTAGATCGAGTTGGTTCTGCACTTTCTGGTGTGACACAGGGCGCTTCACTTGTTTTAACTCCAAAATACGAAGCACCCATCAAGCATCTTGAGTTTGTCTCGTTGGGTCTTGATCAGTCACTTGTGGTACTAGTGTTTGCTGATGGTCATGTTGAGAATCGCCTTTTTCAACCACCTCCGGGTCAAACTCCATCTTCTATGCGTGAAGCTGCTAATTTTTTAAATGCAATTATAGAAGGCCGAACGCTAACTGAAGTTCGTTCTATTGTCCAAACCGAGATAGCGGAGCGTCGCCAAGAAATAGATTCTCTTTCTCACGCTTTAGTTAAAAGTGGTTTAGCATCTTGGGAAGGTGAAGGTGAAACACCAGAACGTCTGATTGTTCGCGGCCGCGCAAACTTGTTAAATAGTTCTGTAGAATCAGAAGACTTGGACCTAATCCGGAATTTGTTTGATGACTTGGAACGTAAGCGTGATATCGCTGAATTCCTCAATTTGACCGAAGAAGGTGATGGAGTTCGCATTTTTATTGGCTCTGAGAACAAACTTTTTTCACTTTCGGGTTCATCTTTGGTAGTTTCACCTTATATGAACGCTGATCGTAAGATTATTGGTGCGGTTGGCGTTATTGGGCCCACGCGGCTTAATTATGGGCGAATTGTTCCAATTGTTGATTATACCGCCCAGTTGGTTGGGCGAATGCTGACTGACCGCAGTGAAAGGTAAAAAATGGCCGAGCCTAGAAATGATGATTTTCTTGACGATATTGATGTTGCTGTAGATGAAGAGTTTGCAGGTGATATTGAAGAAATTGACGATGAAGCCCTTGAATTAGACGAACTACGCGCAGAACGTGATCAGTTCAGAGACCGCTTCATGCGAGCGCTTGCGGATGCGGAAAATGCGCGTAAAAGATCAGATAAAGATCGTCGTGAAGCAGAAAATTATGGTGGCTCGAAGTTGGCCCGCGATATGCTTCCAATTTATGACAATATGAAACGCGCTCTTGAGACAGCATCTGAAGAACAACGTGAATTAGCAGGTCCATTAATTGAAGGCGTTGAGCTAACAATGCGTGAATTGCTTAATGTTTTTAATAAACATGGAATAGAACTAATTATGCCTGAAGTTGGTGATCGTTTTGACCCGCAGAATCATCAAGCTATGTTTGAAGCACCCGTCGAAGGGACAAAAGCTGGTGATATTATTCAAGTTGCCGCTGAAGGATTCATGTTACATGATCGGTTGTTGCGCCCGGCACAAGTTGGAGTGTCTTCGTCTCCGTCCAATTAAAATATACCGACAGTTATTTGTAAAAAATGTGGTCAGAGCTTGGCCGCATTTTTTAATTTATAAATAAGATCTAGAGCTTCACGTGGTGATAGCTCGTCTGGATGGATTTCTTCGAGTATTTGAAGTGCTGGTGATGGCGCGTATTTTGCTGGTGGAGGAGTCGCATTGACTGAAAAAAGTGGGAGGTCATCAATAAGTTTTTTGTCAGTAACGCTCCCCTGTCTTTCACCTGATTCAAGAGCCTCAAGTACGACGCGCGCACGCGCTATCACAGAGGGTGGTAAGCCTGCTAGTTGAGCAACTTGAACTCCGTAAGATCGATCTGCAGCACCGCGTTTCACTTCATGGAGGAAAACAACCGTACCATCCCATTCCTTGACCGTAACGGTTGCATTTTCAACACTAATTAGTTTTCCCGCTAGAGCAGTCATTTCATGATAATGTGTGGCAAAAAGTGCCCGGGACCTGTTTACATCGTGTAAGTGTTCAAGCGTTGCCCATGCAATCGATAACCCATCATAAGTTGCCGTACCACGGCCGATTTCGTCAAGGATAACGAGAGCTCGATCATCAGCTTGATTTAAAATAGCTGCAGTTTCGATCATTTCGACCATAAATGTTGAGCGTCCTCTTGCTAAGTCGTCCGAGGCTCCAACGCGACTGAAAATTTGGCTGACTAATCCAATATGTGCTGATTTTGCGGGAACGTAGCTACCCATCTGAGCTAAGATTGCAATCAATGCATTTTGCCGCAAAAAGGTAGATTTGCCAGCCATATTTGGCCCAGTTAAAAGCCAAATAGCGGTATCTTTCTCAACAGATAGGTCACAATCGTTTGCAATGAATGCGCCGCTACCTTGTTGGTGTAATGACCTTTCAACAACTGGATGGCGCCCACCAGAAATTTCAAATGTTCGTGATGAATCCAGCTTTGGTTTGCACCAACTGTTTGTTATGGCCAGTTGTGCCAGTGATGTAGCCAAATCAATTTCTGCCAGTGCTCGTGCTGTTATGGATATTTCTGCTGCAAGTTCAGATACTTGAATCCTTAGTTCTTCATAAAGATGTTTTTCAATATCTAGTGCGCGGCCGCCAGCGGTTAAAATTTTTGTTTCTAATTTAGAAAGCTCAACAGTTGTGAACCTAGTTTGATTAGCGGTAGTCTGGCGATGGATAAAAACGTCACTAAACTCAGTTGAAAACATTTTTTCTGCATGTGTGGCTGTAACCTCAATGAAATAGCCAAGAACATTGTTATGTTTAATCTTAAGTGACTGAATACCGGTTTGTTTGGCATAATCTTTTTGATATTGCGCTATTATGGATCTACCTTCATCTCGTAACTGTCTAGCCTCATCAAGCTCAGCATCTCTTCCTATTGCGATAAATCCACCATCTCTAACAAATAGTGGGGGTTCTTCCACGAGACTGGTTTCTAATTGTTCAATGATAGAACCGGGAATAATTAGATTGGATTTAGCGTTTTCGATTAATTTTGGTAGATTCGAAGGCGCTTCTTCATTTAAGCACTGTGCTTGAATTAATCCGTTACGAATAGCAACGAGATCTCTTGGGCCACCTCGATCAAGGGATAATCTTGATAAAGCTCGGTTTATATCAGGTACGTTGCGCAATCTTAAACGTGTTTTTTCTGTATAGGTATTATTGTTGAAACAATACTCAATGGCATCTGTTCTTTCATAAATCGTTTCTAAAACGCGGGAAGGTGATGAAAGTCTTGCTTCAAGAAGGCGAGCGCCTGCGGCGGTTATTGTTTGATCTAATACAGCCAATAAAGATCCGCTTCGTCCGCCAGATAATGCGGATGTTAACTCGAGGTTTCGCCGTGTAGCCGCATCAATCTGAACCGTTTTGGTGTGTGTCTCCTGTTGTGGGGGACGTAAAAGAGGAAGATTCCCTTTCTGTGTTATTTCGAGATATTCGATTATAGACCCCATTGCGCCAATTTCGGCTCGATTGAAGGTCCCATGTCCGTCCATAGTAGAAACTTTGAATAATCTACATAACCGCTCATTACCGCCGGTACTGTCGAAGGCTGCGCGTCCAATCGAAGTTAGAGGAATTCCAAAATCTTCAACAATGGGTCTTAGGTCTGGTTCTAGACTGTCAGGGATGATTAGTTCAGAGGGCGCTAATCTGGCCAGCTCAGGTCCAAGCATGATCTTATCAATGGCCATTGTTTGAAATTCACCGGTAGATATATCAACCCAAGCCAGAGCACATCCATTCCGTACTTCAGTAAATGCGGCAAGAAAGTTATGACTTCGTGCTTCAAGAAGCGAATCTTCCGTTAGTGTTCCGGGTGTAACCAACCGGACAACAGCTCGATTAACTACAGATTTATGGCCACGCTTCTTTGCCTCTTTTGGGCTTTCCATTTGTTCACAAATAGCAACACGAAATCCTTTACGTATAAGTGTTAGTAAATATCCTTCAGCTGAGTGAAAAGGAACACCACACATTGGGATATCACTACCATCATGTTTACCACGTTTTGTTAGAGCAATATCAAGAGCTTCTGCCGCAGCTATAGCATCTTCAAAGAACATTTCATAAAAGTCACCCATTCTATAAAATAACAGGTCGCCTTTATGGGCTTCTTTTATATCTAGATATTGCGCCATCATTGGAGTGATTGGCATGAATGCTCCCGTGTTAGTTATTTGACCTTACAAACCCGCGAAACAGAGTAAGAGGCAAAGTCGATTGAGACGAGTGTTGCACTGAGTTAAACCAATAGAATGCAAGATAGGAAACCCGCGGAATGAATAAATCAAAGTTTACGTCGGAAGAGGCGCTTGTGTTTCATATGGAGCCGACGCCAGGCAAATTTGAAATAACGGCTACAGTGCCTATGACAACACAGAGAGATTTAAGTCTTGCATATTCACCGGGTGTTGCTGTTCCCTGTGAAGCGATCGCAAAAAACCCTGAACTTGCATATGATTATACTAATAAAGGAAATCTCGTTGCAGTAATCTCCAACGGGACGGCTGTTTTAGGTCTTGGTAACCTTGGTGCCCTAGGATCCAAACCAGTGATGGAAGGTAAAGCCGTCTTGTTCAAGCGTTTTGCTGATGTCAATTCAATTGATATTGAATTAGATACTGATGACTCTGATGCTTTTTGCCAAGCCGTAAAGCTTATGGGTCCAACGTTTGGCGGTGTTAACCTCGAGGACATTAAAGCTCCAGAATGTTTCATTATTGAGCAGCGGCTGAAAGAGGAAATGGATATTCCAGTCTTTCATGATGATCAGCATGGGACAGCAGTGATTTGTGCGGCAGGTCTGATCAATGCATTACATCTCTCAGGTAAAAAAATTGAAGATGTAAAGATTGTTGTGAATGGTGCGGGTGCTGCTGGGATTGCTTGCATTGAGTTACTTAAAACTATGGGTGCACAGTATGGTAATTGTATTTTATGTGATACAAAGGGCGTAATTTATCAAGGTCGTACGGAAGGAATGAACCAGTGGAAATCTGCGCATGCCGTTAAAACTGATTTACGGAGTCTCAAAGAGGCAATGCATGGTGCGGACGTATTCTTAGGAGTTTCAGTTAAAGGTGCAGTAACACAAGAAATGATTAAAAACATGGCTGATAACCCGGTCATTTTTGCAATGGCTAACCCTGATCCAGAAATCACACCAGAGGAAGCTCAAGAAATACGTAAAGATGCAACCGTTGCAACTGGACGCAGTGATTATCCTAACCAAGTTAATAATGTTTTGGGTTTCCCCTATTTGTTTCGTGGTGCCTTAGATATCCATGCACGCGCAATTAATGATGAAATGAAGATAGCTTGTGCACATGCATTGGCTGCATTGGCTAGAGAAGATGTGCCTGATGAAGTAGCACTGGCATATGGGAAAAATTTAAGTTTTGGGCGTGATTACATTATTCCTACACCTTTTGATCCACGCTTGATTTATCGAATTCCACCGGCTGTTGCTCGAGCAGGTATGGATACTGGAGTAGCTCGTAGGCCTATAATTGATATGGATAGTTATGAATTAAGCTTAAAATCACGGATGGACCCAACTGCAAGTATTTTATCTGGTATAAATGCACGTGCTCGAGCGGCTCAGGCTCGTATGATTTTTGCAGAGGGAGACGATCCTCGTGTGTTGCGTGCAGCAGTTATGTATCAACGTTCTGGTTTTGGAACAGCGCTTGTTGTTGGTCGCGCTGACGATATTAAATCAAAACTGGAAGTAGCAGGTTTGGGCGATGCGGCGCGTGAGTTGGAAATAGTAAATGCTGCGAATACACCTTATCTCGAAATTTATAAGAAGTTTTTGTATGAAAGGCTACAGCGGCGTGGCTTTGATAGTTCAGATGTGCATCGTTTGTCAGCACGCGACCGACACGTTTTTTCAGCGTTAATGCTAGCTCATGAACATGGGGATGGTTTGGTTACAGGAGCCACACGCAAGTCTGCTCATATTCTGGATCGCATAAACCATGTCTTTGACGCAAGCGCAGAAAGTAAAGCTGCCGGTATCACGGCCTTATTGCATAATGGCCGAATTGTATTTGTTGCAGACACGCTTGTGCATGAATGGCCTAACGAAGAGGATCTTGCGGATATTGCGGATCAAGCAGCGACTGTTGCCAAAAATATGGGTCTTGAACCGCGTGTTGCATTCGTTAGCTTTTCAACCTTTGGATATCCCGTCTCAGAACGGGCGGAAAAAATGCATCAAGCGGCGGTTGTACTTGATAAGCGAGGTGTTGATTTTGAATATGAGGGAGAGATGACTGTTGATGTTGCGCTCAATCCAAAAGCCCAACAAGCCTATCCGTTTTCTCGTCTTACAGGACCCGCCAATATTTTAGTCGTCCCTGCACGTCATTCAGCCAGCATATCTGTAAAGCTTATGCAGGAAATGGGAGGCGCGACTGTAATAGGTCCAATCCTTGCGGGCGTTGGTGGATCAATCCAGATTTGCTCATCAAACTCAACAGCTAATGATATTTTGAATATGGCTATGTTAGCAGCCTGTAAGGTGGGCTAATGGCGGTTTGGAATTTAGGATAAATCAATATTGATAATGCATATTGTGTTTTCCACTTTCATGTAAACGATGAAACGCTCTGTGCTTTCGAATACCGTCGAAGGTCGGGATGGAAAAGGATCTAATAAGTCTGTTGCCATTATTCGAGTGGCTTCCCGCGCGACATATATTGGGGCGGTTAGTCATTTATTAGAATATGGCGTAGATATGATCCAAATTAAGGGTTATCAAATGAAATGGCGGGTTACGCCTACACTTTGATTGCAAAAAATGGTGTAAATCAAATTGTAATATTCTGTAGCACTAATTTAACGATCGCAGAGTATGTCATTGGGGCTGCTTTATCGACGACGAATTCTGGAGGCACTCCGGTGATGCTTTTGCAGGATTTTTAGTTCGAGCTTAGATCGTGGGCTACCTATGCTTCAGTCGATACTGTTAACAATGGAGGCAGGAGCTCTAATGGTCACACGTTTGGGTACAGCGGATGTAATACCCGATTTCAAAGAAGTAGAGGACGCACTGTTAAATTAATTGCCTGAAAATGGTGCGTCAGTTCCCCATAACTCTTTCACACGAGCATCTCGACCGCATGCTTTACGGTATGCTTTATATGCACTTGCTTTTGTTTTTGGGCCAAAGCGCGTCAGGACAATCCTTTTTTGTTTATAATAATTTTGATGACCATCATCCGCGGGATAGAAATCAGATGCCAATAAAACTGGTGTGATAACTTTTGTTCCAAGCTTATTTTGAGCCTCTGATTTTGCTAAGTTGGCGGTACTAACCTGTGTTGGTGTAGCAAAAATAGCAGTGGTATATGACTGGCCTCGATCACAAAACTGACCACCTGCATCAGTTGGATCTATAGATCTGAAAAACATGTTAAGAAGCTTATCTAATGAAACAATATTTGGATTGAATTTAATCTGTACAGCCTCAATGTGACCCGTTCCTCCTCTTACAACTTGTTTGTAAGTTGGATTTTTAACCGAACCGCCAGTAAAACCAGACGTGGCTTCAATGACGCCGTTGACTTTCTCAAAGTCAGCTTCAACACACCAGAAACAACCTCCAGCTACAGTTAGAGTTTCTAAGCTCTGAGCCCGTAAAAATTGAGTCTGCAGCATGAGGCCAATGGCGACTGAAATGCTCATGAAGACTATTTTATAAATACGAACGCAAGTCATGAAAAACTCCTTTTACTTTATCGTCTTACAATTTTTATCGTTACTCAAGTAACAGCATTGCGAGGTCGCGTTTGTGTGAATTGCCATTTACGAAATTGAACTTGCGACGTAAAAACCCCCATGACACGTCGAATTGCAATGTGGTCTGGGCCGCGAAATCTTTCAACCGCCATGATGTATAGTTTTGGAGCGCGTAATGATTGCTATGTTGTAGATGAACCTTTTTACGCGGCTTATTTAGCTGCAACCGGTCTCAATCATCCATTACGAAATCAGGTTATTAACTCGCAGGATACAGTGCCGACTAAAGTAGTGGAATCCTTATTTTCTCCAGTTTTGAAACCCCTTTTTTATCAAAAACATATGGCTCATCATATATCAGCTGGATGGCCAATGTACTGGACTAAAAGAGTGATTAATGTATTTCTAATTCGCCATCCTGCGCGGGTTATTGCTAGTTATGCAAAAAAACGCGAAAGTTTGATTATTGAGGATATCGGACTTATTCAACAAGTGAGAATTTTTGAAATGGTTGAATCGCCAATTGTAATTGATTCCAGTGATATCCGCCGCGATCCAAGCGGTATGTTGCAGAAACTGTGTCATCGTATTGGTGTTGAGTGGGACGAAAAGATGTTGGGTTGGCCTAAAGGGGGTCACTCAGCAGATGGCATATGGGCGGCCCATTGGTATGGTTCTGTTCATCAATCTCAAGGATTTGAGGGAGAAGAGGGTATTCTTCCAGAGTTGACTGAGGATTATGAAAAAATCAAAAATGACGCGATGCCCTACTACGAAACACTCGCTGCACAAAGAATTATTTGATACGACGATTTCGTGCAGCGATTAATTTTAATCGAAGTGCATTGAGCTGTATAAAACCTGCAGCATCTTTTTGATCATAAGCGCCAGCATCGTCCTCAAATGTTACATGTGCTTCAGAATAAAGGCTGTGATCTGACCAACGACCGACGGTTCGAGCGAGACCTTTATAAAGTTTGATACGGACGGTTCCAGAAACATGACACTGGCTGTGATCTATAAGTGCTTGCAGCATTTCACGTTCAGGCGAAAACCAGAAACCGTTATAAATAAGCTCGGCATAGCGTGGCATCAATTCATCCTTAAGATGTGCAGCGCCTCGGTCCAGTGTTATTTGCTCAATACCACGGTGAGCTTCAAGCAATATGGTACCACCGGGCGTTTCGTAAATTCCTCGTGATTTCATACCAACAAATCGGCCTTCAACTAAGTCAAGACGGCCAATTCCATGTTTTCCACCAAGTTCATTTAACTTGGTCAAAATGGTAGCTGGTGACATTGGTTTGCTATTAATTGTAACGGCATCACCCTTCAAGAAACCGATTTCAACGTATTCTGGTTTATCTGGTGCATCTTCGGGTGAAACAGTACGTTGATAAACGTAATCTGGTGCATCTGCGGCCGGGTCTTCTAAAACCTTACCTTCAGATGATGTATGTAATAGGTTTGCATCAACGCTGAACGGCGCCTCACCTCGTTTGTCTCTTGCGATCGGTATTTGGTTTTTTTCTGCAAAGTCGATTAGCTTAGTTCGACTTGATAAATCCCATTCACGCCAGGGTGCAATTACCTTGATATCTGGGTTAAGAGCATATGCCGCTAATTCAAAGCGAACTTGGTCGTTTCCTTTTCCTGTGGCGCCATGCGCTATGGCATCTGCACCTTCGTTTGCTGCAATTTCCACAAGGCGTTTAGAAATTAGTGGTCGCGCAATGGAGGTTCCTAGCAAATAAAGCCCTTCATAAAGGGCGTTGGCGCGAAACATTGGAAATACAAAATTGCGGACAAATTCTTCGCGGAGATCTTCGATATATATCGAAGATGCACCCATCATTTCTGCTTTTAAACGAGCGGGCTCCAGCTCTTCGCCTTGGCCGAGGTCTGCAGTAAAGGTTACTACCTCACATCCATATTCTGTTTGAAGCCATTTTAGAATTATTGAGGTATCGAGACCACCTGAATAAGCCAGCACAACTTTTTTTGGCGCGTTCATTTCGTATTTTCCTTTAAATATTCAGATGCCGATACCGTTTTTGTGACATAGGGGCAAGATTGACCGAAACAGATGGTCCCGTTAGGTCGGGAGATGAGTAAAAAAGGTGATAGTATGAGCTTTCAAGATGACGCACGTGTCGGAACGCATGCAATGCGCAGTGTTTTTCCAGCAACGCCCCTTCTGCGGAATGATTTACTGTCAGATCGCTATGATGCGGAAATTTGGCTGAAGCGAGAAGATTTAAGCCCAGTCCGATCCTACAAACTACGTGGAGCTTTCAATGCGATGCGTAAAGTTACAAAACCTGGCGCTATTTTTGTTTGTGCAAGCGCTGGAAACCACGCGCAGGGCGTTGCTTTTATGTGTCGTTATTTTGAAGTACAGGGAGTTGTTTTCATGCCTGTGACGACACCTGAACAAAAAATTATGAAAACAAAAATGTTTGGTGGTTCCAGTGTTGAAATAAAGCTGACAGGTGATTATTTTGATGACACTCTGGCATCAGCACAGACCTATTGTGCAGACGTTGGAGCATATTTCCTATCACCATTTGATGATGATGACGTCATAGTGGGACAAGCCTCTGTTGCTGTTGAAATAGAGGAGCAATTGGGACGGATTCCAGATCGAATTATCTTGCCCGTAGGTGGAGGCGGACTGTCAGCTGGTACACGCAGTTATTTTGGCAAGACAACAGAATACACTTTTGTTGAACCCAGTGGTGCAACTTCGTTAGGGGAGGCAATTAAAGCTGGAAAACCTGTTGATGTATCTCCGATAAATACTTTTGTGGATGGTGCGGCAGTCGCCAAAGTCGGGCAGCGACCATTTTTCTGTCTGTCGGATGTAAATTCAAAAGATATCCTTTCGATTCCCGAAGATCGTATTTGTAATACCATTATAGAATTATTGAATGTTGAAGGTATTGTTTTAGAGCCAGCAGGTGCTCTTTCAATTGAGGCCCTTTCTGATGTAGTACATCTGATTAAGGATAAAACCGTAGTGTGTATTGCATCTGGTGGAAATTTTGATTTTGAGCGTTTGCCGGAGGTAAAAGAGCGCGCACAGAGGTATTCGGGGGTAAAAAAATATTTTTTGCTGCGAATGCCGCAGCGACCTGGTGCCCTTAAAGATTTTTTGAATATCTTGGGCCCGAACGATGATATCGCTCGTTTTGAATATCTTAAAAAATCAGCCCGTAATTTTGGATCAGTGTTAATTGGTATTGAAACAACGCATCCAGATAACTTTGCTCGACTTCTGAGTGAGCTAGACGATGCTGGTTTCACCTATACTGATATAACAGAAGATGAAACACTGGCTCAGTTTGTGATTTGAAAAAGTGATTCAAGGCGTGGGAATCATTTATTTAAACATATCGTCTGGTTCAGAATTTACTGACAATATGTATATCGACAAACAGTCTATCGCCATTATTTTGTAATTTTTTTAGAGCATTCTCACGTGAGAGCCATACGCATGTATGATCAGTCTCAGTGGGCTCTGATACCTGCATGGTTGGGCGTGCAATATATATATGGCATAATTTTTCAGCCCACAGATCGTATTCTGGCATGTAGATAAAACGGCGATAAGCGCCAAGCTTTCTTGGACGCGCTATGTGCCATCCGGTTTCTTCAAACACTTCTCGATGTAAAGCATGCAATGGGTTTTCGCCAGGATCAATCCCACCACCGGGTAATTGAATTTCTGGTTCTGGGTTGGCTTGATGGGTCAGAAGTAATTGGTGTTCCAGAGGTAAAATGGCATAAGCGCCGGGTCGCATTATGTACTTCTGCCCAGTGATCGGTCTATCACCAAAACGACGGATCATGCGTCACCTCTTTCAGTTTTTGTTAGTGGACCTATATAACTGCGCGATATGCCAAGCACTGGCTGTAAAGGAAACCCCAATGACACACGGATCACAATTTAAATGGGATGACACTGTTTTACCTTTCCAACTAGATAGTTCTGATATCCGTGGTCGTTTGGCACGTCTTGATGGTGTGTTGGATGGAATTTTAAGACAACACAATTATCCACCGCAGGTTGAAGCTTTAGTGGCAGAGATGGCGTTGCTTACAGCAATGATCGGCCAAACTATAAAGTTACGTTGGAAGCTGTCACTTCAGGTGCAGTCTAAAGGTGCGGTAAGGATGATCGCTACAGATTATTATGGCCCAGAAAAGGAAGGTGATATGGCCCGTATCCGAGGCTATGCAACTTATGATGCAGAACGATTAACAAATGAAAAACCATTTGATCAAATCGGTGAAGGTTATTTTGCAATTTTAATTGACCAAGGCCGAGGTATGAAGCCTTACCAAGGTATTACGCCATTATCTGGTAGCTCTCTATCTGCCTGCGCTGAAGCGTATTTCGCACAATCTGAACAGTTGCCTACAAGGTTTCAACTGAGTTTTGGTAAATCAACAGAACCTGGAATTGCAGAACATTGGCGGGCTGGTGGCGTAATGCTCCAACATATGCCCAAATCTTCCCCTCTTACGTCATCTGGGGAGGGTACTGGCAACTTATTGTCTGCAGATGAATTATTGGATGGTGATGCCTCTGAAAACTGGGACCGTATCAACATATTGTTAAACACTGTCGAGCACCTTGAACTGATTGGGCCACAGCTTTCTCCAATTGATCTACTCTTCCGTTTATTTCATGAAGAATTACCACGAATTTTTGATAAACAGGCAGTGCGATTTGGCTGCACTTGTTCGGAGGACCGTGTACGACAAAGTCTTTCGATATATTCAGCTAAAGATATTTCAACGATGACTACAGACGAAGGTAGGGTTACGGCAGATTGTCAGTTTTGTGGAGCACATTATGACCTTGACCCAAAATCTGTTGGCTTTGAACCAGAGATAAATTCGAGTGAATGAACTTTTATCATCTACTCGTGAGGCCCTTACAAAAACTGGTAATGAGTCTTCTGATTTTGACTTAAATAAAAATGTTGTTTTGCCGAAAGATCGGAAATTGCGCCCAGCGGCAGTTTTAGCTCCCATTATTTTAGGTCAAAATGGGTATGATTTAATTTTGACCAAAAGATCATCTGCGCTAAAATATCATCCAGGGCAAATCGCATTTCCTGGTGGAAAGAAAGAAAAAACAGATGTGGACTTGATTGATACTGCCTTGCGCGAGGCGCATGAGGAAATCGGTATACCCAGGGTTTACACAGAAGTGCTTGGTACTTTTGCCTCTCATGAAACTATTACCGGATTTACGGTAACCCCTGTTGTGGCACTAGTAAAACAGGAATTCGAATTTCAGGTTGATACTGGTGAGGTGGCAGAAGCCTTTCGAGTTCCACTTTCACATGTTTTAGAAGCCAGTAATTATGTGATAGAATCTCGTTTGTGGCGAGGTCAGCGTAGATATTACTACGTGGTGCCTTATGGTCCCTATTACATTTGGGGCGCAACCGCGCGTATACTTCGGGCATGGACAGACCTAATAAATTTGAACTGAGCCCTCAGACTGGCTTTCTTTGTGATCCGGCAGGGCAGGAATTGTTTGAACTGCTAGAAAGTTCTGGGCACCAAATATTTTTTGTTGGTGGATGCGTGCGCAATGCTGTCATGGGACTTGGTCAATCAGACATTGATGTTTCCACAAGTGCTGAACCGCAAGAGGTTATCAAATTAGCCAAGCTTAAAGGTATGCGAGTCATCCCGACTGGGATAGATTATGGGACGGTTACTCTTATTGTGCAGGGTAAGTCATTTGAAATTACTACTTTTCGAAAGGATGTTTCTACTGATGGTCGACGTGCGGTTGTTGAGTTTTCAGCAGACATAGCAGAGGATGCGGCACGTCGTGATTTTACTATGAATGCCCTTTATGTTGACCGTCATGGAGTGTTGCATGACCCACTTGGCGGACTATCGGATGCACTCGAGCGGCGTGTGCGCTTTATTCAAGATCCTGATCAGCGGATTCGGGAAGACTATCTGAGAATTCTGCGGTTTTTTCGTTTTAGTGCATATTATGCTGATGATATCGATTGTAATGGTCGGGATTTAGAATCGTTAACCGCTATTTCTTCGAATTTAGATGGTTTGGAAAAACTTTCTATGGAACGCGTTGGTGCCGAGACGTTAAATTTGCTGTCAGCGCCTGATCCAGTGCAGTCTTTGGCGGTTATGGAAACAGTTGGAGTACTGCAGCGAATTTTACCAGGCGCTAAGGCTGACTTTTTGGGTCCATTTGTGCATTTGGAAACGATGATGGGTGCCCAACCAGACCCAATCGCTCGATTAGCTGTTCTTGGTGGCTTTGAATTGGACAAGCACCTTCGATTGTCTCGATCCCAGAATAAAAAATTAAAAGAAATTTCTGAATACAGTGCTTCAACTCTAGGCCCAAAAGCTATTGGATATTTATGTGGTCCAGAAAAGGGATTAAGTACTCTAATATTACGCGCCGTTATGTCGGACCAATCGCTATCAATAGATGCAAATTATCTTATAGAAGAAGGGTCACATGCAACGTTTCCTATCCTTGCAAGTGATTTGCCCAGTTTGAGTGGACCGTCACTAGGGCAACGCTTAAAACTCTTAAAGTCTACTTGGCTTGCCACAGAGCTCAAGAAATCAAAAGAAGAGTTGTTGAAACAGTGATTTTTTGGTCTAAATACTTCAACTAATGACATAGGCTGCTCTGTTTTTTCTTGCTACCACGTTTACGCAATCCCTGGTAGTTCTTTTTATAACGTTTGGATAAGTTTCTCATAGTAGTGTGTATTTTCACTTAAGCTAAACGGTTCTTATAATGTTTAAGATTTTCGAATCTCTAGTCGATCCTTATACCGATTATGCAGATGCCAACACGCCACCTACCACACTCTGGCAGTTCTTTTTTGCGTACTCTCAACCTTTTATTCGTGTCTTTGTACTAGCTGCAATTATGTCGATTGTTGTGGCAGCAATTGAGGTTGGATTAATATATTATTTAGGAAGAACTGTTGATTTATTGGAGAAATCACCGACAAAACTCTGGGAGGATCACGGGACTGAGATTATATTTGTTGCATTATTTGTTCTTTTTGTGCGCCCATTTCTGCAAATGTTAAATGTGCTTTTATTGAATAATTCAATTTTACCTAATTTTGGGACATTAATTCGATGGAGGGCTCATAAACACGTCCTCAGGCAGTCAGTTGGTTGGTTTGAAAATGATTTTGCTGGTCGCATAGCCAACCGCATTATGCAGACACCGCCAGCCGCCGGTGAGGTTGTCTTTCAAGTATTTGATGCAATTTCGTTCTCTATAGCTTATCTGATTGGGGCTGCTGTGTTGTTGAGCTTAGCTGACCCTCGCTTACTTTTACCAATGGTCATATGGTTTGTACTTTATGCTTTCTTGATTGCTTGGACGGTCAAGAGAGTCGGGCCAGCCTCGCATGCCGCATCAGATGCTCGGTCAACTGTAACTGGACGTGTTGTAGATGCATATTCAAATATCCATTCAGTTAAAATGTTTGCACACCATAATTTAGAGTTGGATTATGCAAAGGAAGCCATCGATCATACCCGTGATACTTTTATGGCTGAAATGCGGCTATATACTATTATGGATGTTATACTCGTTGCTTTGAATGGTTTTCTTATAGTTGGTGTGGTTGGTTGGGCTGTCGTTTTATGGGCGCAAGGAGTGGCAAGCGTTGGTGTTGTTGCTGCCGCTACTGCTTTAACTTTACGTCTGAATGCAATGACTGGCTGGATCATGTGGGCTTTAACGACTTTTTTCCGACAGCTAGGTGTTGTTGCTGAGGGAATGGAAACAATCGCCCAGCCTATCAAATTGGTGGATGTACCGAATGCAAAGCCCTTGCGGTTAGAAAAAGGATCTCTCACTTTACATTCACTCACTCACCATTACGGTCGGAAAAGCGGTGGATTGAATTCGATAAATTCATTTATTCAATCAGGTGAAAAAGTAGGTTTGATTGGGCGGTCAGGTGCTGGTAAGTCAACGTTAGTGAAGCTGTTGTTGCGCTTTTATGATCCTGATTCTGGGCGCATTGAAATTGATGGGCAGGACATAGCAAACGTTACACAAGATAGCCTTCGCTTAAATATTGGTATGGTACAGCAGGATAGTTCGCTTCTGCATAGGTCCGTTCGTGCAAATATTCTTTATGGTCGTCCTAACGCAAATGAAGAAGATATAATTGAGGCAGCTAAACAGGCACGGGCACATGATTTTATTTTAGATCTTGTCGATCCAGAGGGGCGCACTGGATATGATGCTCAGGTTGGTGAGCGTGGTATTAAATTGTCAGGCGGCCAACGTCAGCGGGTTACGCTTGCACGTGTTATTTTGAAAAATGCCCCAATTCTGGTATTGGATGAAGCAACCAGTGCTCTCGACAGTGAGGTTGAGGATGCCATTCAAGATACACTTTATCAGATGATGGAGGGTAAAACGGTTATTGCTATCGCGCATCGATTGTCCACTATTGCTGCAATGGACCGTATTCTTGTTTTAGATAATGGTAAAATTGTGGAAGATGGTCCTCACAGTGCGCTTTTACAAAATAAAGGACTATATGCAGAGTTGTGGAACCGGCAATCTGGCGGGTTTTTAAAAACTGGTGCCGTTGAGTGAATATTTCTAATTGGATAGATGCATTTCGTTATGCAGACGGCCCGCCACCGCAAACGCTCTGGGCCTTTATGCGATGGTGTTTGTCTGGTGCATGGCCTGCTTTATGGCTCGCCGCATTTTTTTCTGCGGCGGCTGGTGCTCTTGAGGCAGGTACAGCCCTAATTCTCGGCCGCGTTATAGATGCGACTGTTACACTTGGTCCTGACGGGTTTTTTGCAGTTGAAAATATTGGTTTGATTGTCGGCTCGGTAGCTTTTTTTCTAATTGCCAGACCAGTCCTTTTTGGTCTCTCCTCTGGGTCTAACTCGATAATTGTGATGCCAAATGTGAACCCACTGGTTTTATCACGCCTTAATCGCTGGACACTTGGTCAAGCAGTCACTTTTTTTGATGACGATTTTGCTGGCCGTATAGCACAAAAACAAATGCAGGCATCGCGAGCTGTTACAGATGTTGTATCAGAGTTTATCAATGTTGTAGCGTTTGCTTTGGCGTCACTTTTGGGCTCTGTGCTTTTACTTTTGACAATTGATTGGCGTGTCGCTGCTGGATTTGCGGTGTGGTTGATTGCATACTTTTCTCTTATTCGATGGTTTTTGCCGCGCATTCGAAAACGCTCTGCCACACGGGCAGCGGCGCGAGCGATGGTGTCCGGTCAGGTAGTTGATACAATAACAAATATAAAGACTGTAAAGCTTTTTGCCCATGATGATCATGAAGATCAGGCGGCGTTAAATGCAATGGAGGTGTTTCGTTCCACTGCTATAAGTTTTGGCGTTTTGTCTGCGTATTTTCGATTAGCGTTGATGACTTTGGCTGGATTATTACCAGTATTATTGCTGGGTGGCACAATTGTGATTTGGCAGGTAGATCAAGCCTCACCTGGAGATATTGTTGCATCTGGTGCAATTGCTATAAGAATTGCTCAAATGACAGGGTGGGTCAGCTTTACGCTGATGACTATCTATGCAAACATAGGTGAAGTTGAAGACGGTATGCGTACTCTTACACCAAGAACGCGTTTGGAAGACATTGCTAATGCAGAACCTTTAAAACGGGTTTGTGGCGATATAAAGTTTGACGCATTAGGTTTTAGCTATGGGCGTAAGACTGGTGGGCTTGATACTGTTTCCTTACATATTATGCCGGGAGAAAAAATTGGAATTGTAGGTGCTTCTGGGGCTGGAAAATCAACCTTGGTGAATTTGCTTTTACGTCTTTATGAACCGGAGAAAGGTCGCATTTTAATTGACGATGAAGATATTGCATTCGCTGTTCAAGACAGTTTGCGGCGGTCGATTGGTGTGGTGACACAAGAAACAGCTATGTTTAACCGGTCAGTACGTGAAAATATACTCTATGGTCGCCCGGATGCGACAGAGGAAGAAATAATTGCATCTGCACGAAAAGCTGAGGCTGAAGATTTTATACTCGAGATGCAGGATCATCGAGGGCGCAAAGGATATGACGCTCATTTGGGAGAGCGTGGCATAAAACTATCTGGAGGTCAGCGGCAGCGTATCGCTTTAGCTCGCGCTATTATCAAGGATGCCCCAATATTAGTTTTGGATGAAGCAACCAGTGCTCTTGATAGTGAGGTTGAGGCATCAATTCAAACAGCTTTAAACCGGGTGATGGATGGTAAAACTGTTCTTGCTATTGCGCACCGCCTTTCCACATTAACCAAAATGGACCGCATTATCGTGATGGATGCTGGTCGTATTTTTGAAGAAGGCAGCCACGAGGATTTACTTGCAAGAAATGGGCTCTATGCAAAATACTGGCAGCGGCAGTCAGGTGGTTTTATTAGGACGGAGGCTGCCGAATAGTGCTTTTGTTTAGGGGCATGTCCTTGTAGGCCAAATCATATGACTACTGTAAAAATTCAACGTTTGGGTCAACAGGGTGATGGCGTAGCGGAAGGGCCGCTGTATGTGCCATTGACGCTTCCTGGTGAAACAGTAAGTGGAACGCTTGAAGGTGATAATCTTTATGATGTTCGGATTGAAGTCTCTTCAGATCAACGCGTTTCGGCACCGTGTCCACATTTCAGGTCTTGCGGGGGGTGCCAACTACAGCATGCTAATGATAAATTTATCGAAGAATTTAAAAATAATATTATAACTACGGCGTTGGATTTACAGGGATTGAAAACATATGTCCGCCCAATATTAACATCACCAGACCGGTCACGTAGACGTGCAAGCTATTCTGCTCGCCGAACAAAAAAAGCCGCTATGGTTGGTTTTCATGGTCGCAAATCAGAAACTATTTTACCTGTTCCGTTTTGTATACTTTTAAAACCTGAGTTGATTGATGCTCAGCCTGTCGCTGAAGCATTGGCCATTGTGGGTGCGAGCCGTAAAGTTGCGCTGACTGTAAAAGTCACGAACAGCATGGAGGGTTTGGACGTTGCTGTAATTAAAGGAAAGCCGCTAGACGGTCCGTTAAGGATTTCACTAGCAGCACTTTGTGAAAAATATAGACTGGCGAGGCTTACTTGGGATGACGAATTGATTGGGATGCGCCATCCACCAATACAATCTATGGGTAAAGCACTTGTTGCTCCGCCGCCTGGAGCATTTTTGCAGGCAACTGAACATGGTCAGAAAGTCTTGACTGATCTGGTTAGAGAGATAGTTGGTGATTCAAAAATAATCGCAGATCTATTTGCAGGATGTGGGACTTTTGCTTTGCCTTTGTCTGAAAACGCAGAGGTATTCGCTTTCGAAAGTGTTCCTGATATGGTTACAGCTCTTGATGCTGGGTGGCGGCAAACTGCAGGCCTGAAGCGATTAGTTTCGGAAGTGCGTGATCTTTTTAAACGCCCGCTTCTACCGGATGAACTATCGCGCTTTGGTGCTGTAGTGATTGATCCACCACGTGTGGGCGCTGCTGCCCAGATTGCTGAATTAGCGCAATCACGTGTTAAAATTATTGCACATGTATCGTGTAATCCTCAAACCTTTGCGCGTGATGCTAGGGTTTTGTGTGATGCCGGTTATATATTGGACTGGGTTCAACCACTGGATCAGTTCCGGTGGTCATCTCACGTTGAGCTCGTTGGTGCATTTCGGCTTGCTTAGGCACCTGTCTAAAGGATTTTTAATGTTAAATCATCGTAAGCTAACTGCTTTTCTAGAAAGTCCAATGGCCACTGTTACGATCATGATAGTTATTATCGTGAACGCAATCGTGTTGGGTTTGGAGACCTCAAGCCGTGCTATGGGTTTTATGGGTCCTATTATCGTTTTAATCGATGAAATTTGCCTGGGAATCTTTGTAATTGAAATTATTTTAAAACTTATAGCTTACAGATTAAAATTCTTTCGCAATGGATGGAATTTCTTTGATTTTATAGTTGTAAGTGTTGCATTGATACCTGAATCTGGCGGGTTAGCAGTTCTCCGAGCTTTACGTATATTACGTATTTTGCGTGTCATCTCTGTAGCTCCAAGCCTTCGTCGTGTGGTTGAAGGTTTTGTAACGGCGCTTCCGGGAATGGGAAGCGTGTTTTTATTGATGGCATTAATTTTTTACATTGGATCTGTTATGGCGACTAGTCTTTTTGGAAGCGCTTTTCCAATTTGGTTTGGAAATCTTGGCCTTAGCGCATATTCACTTTTTCAGATTATGACTTTGGAGTCCTGGTCAATGGGCATAGTCCGACCCGTAATGGAGGTTTATCCTTATGCATGGATGTTCTTTGTACCTTTCATAATGGTTACTACTTTTGCAGTTGTGAACTTGTTAGTTGGTCTTATCGTAAATTCAATGCAAGACGCTCATGCTCAAGAGTCAAATGCGGCTACTGACAGCTATCGTGATGAAGTTCTTCAGCGCCTTGATGCTATTGAGTCCCGTCTGCCTAAATAAAACAAAAGGTTATATTTCTGGCTGGTCAAATAAGTTTGGTTGTAACAGTAGATATAAAAGTTGGAGCTTGAATGTTTTTCTTGCTGCTCTTGGTGTAAGTCTTTATTTAAACAATTTTTGTAAAATGAAATTCTAATCGAGGAAAATATGATCAAAGCCCTCACGTATTTATTATTTTTAGTTTCTTTTTTCGCAATTGTTGGCTGTACAGCAACATCAAACTATGATGAGAAAAATATAGATCGGCTTGCTTTTGAAATAGAGCAGCTTGGGCCTTCTGTCAGTGCTGAGGAGGCTAGCAGGGCGTCGTATATTGCTCATACATACTCGCTTCAGCTAGCGAAGGAATATAATGTAACCACTTCGGCAATGGCACATAATCAACTGGTCGTTCATGGCTTACGCAAACGTGGGTATTGTAATCATTATACTGAAGATCTTAGTAAGCGTTTAAAGCAAGAAAATTTTCGTACCCTTACTGTGCACTGGGCCGTTTCGCCACCGGCTCCATTACGTATTATTCATCATTCGGTTATAATTAGCCCTCGAGGTGGAACAATAGATGATGGAATACTCCTTGATCCTTGGCGGAACAGTGGTGTTCTTTTTTACTCAAAACCACAAGATGATGAGCGCTATGACTGGCGGACCCGTGCGGAGGTTAGAGAACAATTATTGTTGGACGCTGAAGCCCGCGACGCAAGGTTTCCATCTGATTAGGCTTCACCAAATTGAAAGAATTTTTTCACGTTTTTGTTTATTGCTGACCTTTTTGAAAAATATTCTTACTGTGCTGTTTTTGCATGAAACCGTTTATTTCAATACATTGGAGTGAAAACTTATATACTTGTTTTCAAATTAAGTGCTAGTTGAATAAAAAAATAAAAAATACGAGGCAGTGTGTATTGAAACGCAGGAATATTATTATAGGAGCGGCCGCTGCATTAGCTCTCGGCGCATGCTCAAAAAAATCAAAGTTTAAAGCTTATAAAGGACCAGGCGTAACTTATATCATCGTGAATAAGAAAGCCCGGGAAATGCTGTTGATTAGTGGAAACAGAGTTATCAAGAAATATGATATTGAGCTCGGATTTTCACCGGTTGGTGACAAGCGCTACGAGGGAGATGGTAAAACGCCAGAAGGATATTACAGGATCAATCGGCGTAACCCAAACAGTAAATTTCATCTATCATTAGGTATTTCTTACCCAAATTCTCGTGATTTGGCGGAAGCAAGAGCGGCAGGTAAAAGCCCTGGTGGTAATATATTTATCCATGGTCAATCCCGTACATCCAAGAGTAAGACTGATGATTGGACTTGGGGATGCATCGCAATGAAAGATAGTGAAATTGAAGAAGTGTACGCGATGGTTCGAACTGGGACACCAATTAAAATTAATCCTTAAGGATTAATTATATCGACCTCAATAAGAATTTCTTCTTCTAAAGGATTATCCACTTCAGGCGGAACAAGCCGAGTTGCTGTTGGGTTAGCACTTGGAATGCGGGGCATAACTGTGGGGTCACCTAGGATCATCGTCCACCAAATTCTACCCTTTCTTTCTTGGTACCAAGAAAACCCTAAATCTTGGGCATTTGATGTCAGAACTATGCGACGGGTGTCTATCTGGGACATCCATGCATCAAGCGTTTCTAATTCAGTTTCATAAGATTCCGAAATTAATTCTCCTGAAAGTGTTCCGAAGTAACCAGCACGGGCAATACGAACTATAGGGGAAGAACCATCAGAACCAAAGTGCCATGGCCGATTCTGATCCGACATGTCACGAGAATGGCTCGCTGCTGCGGCACTTAATTGTGGATTTAGATTAAGTGGTGCTATACCTTCATTCATACGAAAAGAATTAACCGCTTCTAGCATGCGAAGCTGTATTTTTTCAGTATTTCCAGCGCGTATCCGGTAAACTTTGTTTGAGGACACTCCTGGAAAACTAATGGGTGCATTTGATGAAGTGCAGCCAGTAAGTGCTAAAATTGTGACAAAAATAAAATGATTTATACGCATGTTATTGGATTCGCTGTATCTATTGTTTGCCTTTCGATAGCGCGTTGCTTAAGATTTTACAAACGAACACCGCATGTGGACGTTTGATAACATCTCTTTGATTTGTGACTGATGCTTTCTGGCAATATAAATCAATTAAGAACTGGAATCATCTGGGAGAAAAATAAAATGTTCAAGAAAACAACATTGAAGCCAAGCCGTCGTGAGTTTGTGGGAGGAGCGGTTGCAATGCTTTGCACACCAGCGACTGCACAGGATATCCCAGCTGGTCAAGCGTCTCGAGATTATTCTGAAATAGTGGAACGTAACATGTCGGGCTTTCGTGGCGCGTCGTGGGAGCCTTACTTTAGTGATCTTAACAACGGTGCAATCCTTGTCGATACAGAAAGCCGTTGTGTACATTATTGGAGCGAAGACCAGTCCGTGTACAAACTTTATCCTTCAAGTGTTCCTTTGACAGATGCAATGACCCGTCGTGGTCGGACAAGTGTGACTCAAAAAGTTGAAGGACCAAGTTGGAGCCCAACGCCTAATATGCTTAAGCGTAATCCTGAGTGGCCAAGTTACATCGGGCCTGGATCAGACAATCCATTGGGGTCACATGCTTTATATCTAGGCTGGAAGTATTACCGAATTCATGGTACTCATGACACGCGTAAAATTGGACGTAGATCATCAAATGGCTGTATTGGTTTATATAATGAGCATATAGCTGATTTGTACAATCTTACCAAAGTTGGAACGCAGGTACTTCTAATTTAAGATTAATTGGTCAATTAAAATTTTTTAATTTTTTACAACTGATTATCAATGCAGATGGTGTAGCGGACATAATTGATATAGAAAAAATCTTGCTTTAAATTTCTATTAGGGTTGCTATTCAGTCAAGCCACCCTTTGACGTTTTCTTCTATCACCGCACTAAGAGCATCAATATGAGCGGGATCAGAGTTTAAACAGGGGATGTATGTAAAATTCTGCCCACCTGCTTCCTCAAAGCTTTCTTTGATTTCTTCGTTAATTTCTTCCAGTGTTTCGATGCAATCAGCAGAAAAAGCAGGCGCGCATACAGCAATGTTCTTTTTTCCTTGCTCTGCCAGTCGTGCAACTTCTTCAACTGTGTACGGTTGAAGCCATTCTTCAGGTCCAAACTTGGACTGGAACGTAGTTTTAATTTCCGTATCTTTCCACCCTAAGCGCTCTTTTAAAAGCCTTGTCGTTTTCTGGCACTGACAGTGGTATGGGTCACCTTCCATCAAGTAACGTATGGGCACCCCGTGATAACTGCAAACAAGGATGTCGGGGCGAACTTCGATCTTAGCGTAAGCGGCTTCGATCGACTGGGCTAATGCCTCTATATATTTAGGGTGACTATAATATGGTTCGACTGTACGAGTAGTCGGCTGCCATTTCTCCAGCATTAGTGCCCGAAAGAATTCATCATTCGCTGTCGCTGACGTTGCGCCAGCGTAATGTGGGTAAAGCGGAAAAAAAAGAATTTTCTGACAGCCGGCTTTAGTCATTGCCCGAACTTTTGATTTGGTTGATGGGTTTCCGTAGCGCATACAAAAATCAACCATTACTTGATCGCCGTAGAGTTCTTTCATGGCGATTTTGATTTTGGCAGTTTGCGCCTTTGTGATTGTCATTAACGGGCTTTCACCATCGTCATGATTCCAAATGGATTTATATGCTGCACCAGATGAAAATGGGCGTTTTGTAAGAATAATTAATTGCAATAGCGGTTGCCAAATCCACGGACTGTAGTCGATGACCCGGCGGTCTGATAGAAACTCGTTTAAATATCTACGCATTGACCAATAATCATAATTATCTGGCGTACCAAGATTTGACAAAAGGATACCAACGCGCGCAGTTGGTATTACCGGGTGATCTTCGGCTGCGTTTTCCGGCCGTTTCGCCGTTTGTCCAATATCTAGCATTTTTAGCCGTTTTTTGTTTATCTATAGGCGTCAGATAAACGGTTTTGGTCTCAGGTCAATCAGACAACGAATTTTCATTTGTTCCCAAAGCGTCAGAAAGCCTTGATAAAGCAGATCCAGGTCGCAGTGGTTTTTGCTGATTTTCCGATGGAGCCCAGCCTGTCAGCACAATTAATTCGAAAGTTGCAGTAATACCGCCTTGCTTGGCCGGATAATTTTCCATGTATAGTTCGGCAGCCAAATTAATTACGGTACTTCGCGTAATATTCCGCAGGCGTGCATTCATTGCATTTGTTTCACCCATGCCGCGTAGGTCCCGCATCAGGTGCCACATATCTTTATATATAGCTTTAATTGGAACAGTATCCGCAACGGGTAAAGCCAAACCTGCGCGTTGCAACAATCCACCGAGGTCTCGTACTTCTCCCATGGGTATAACCCGTGGTGATAGCCCTCCTGTTAAAGTACTTTCTGCCTGTGCGAGACAAGAGCGAAGCTCATGTAGAGTTTGCCCGCCCAATGTCACTGCCAATAGTAGACCATCCGGTTCTAATGCGCGTCGGCACTGAATCAATTGGCCGACTGTATCGTTTGACCAGTGCAATCCGAGGCTGTGAATTACCAAATCATACTTTCCCACTGGTAAGGGCAGAGCCTCTTTTTCGTCAATTACAATGGTACTGTCTTCACAATCTGCCCAAATTTTAGGAAAGGCAGCCACAATTGCAGTTGATTTAAAAAGTTTGTTAACTGACTGCGCGCGTTCGAGAGTTTCTTCTTTTGCCGCGTGTTGTAAGAATAGGCTATCTGATTTAGCTCTTTCGCGATTTCGTTTTAAAGCTTGAATATCGGTAATTGTATTAGATTGACCCATTGTGGATGTGTATAATTTACGTTCAGGCATTACAAATAGACCTTTTTAAGTGATCGTAATTGAGTTCATACGCTGAGTGCTTTGATCCTTAAATTATAATTCCGGTTAGGAATTTTTAAATGAGAAGGTAATAAAATACGCCTGATGATGTCCTTAAATCAATATGTTGTTTTATTTTTTTGTTGTTTGGACAATCAGTCGCGTTTGAAACCTGTCGTGTGGTGCATGAAGTGTGCTAACTTCATCAGGAAGAGTGGTTTGAGACGCTTTAATACCTTGCAAAGAATAAAAACCTAAAGGATTCGCATTATGACTTCGGTAGAGGTTTATACATCACCCCTGTGCGGTTTTTGTCATGCGGCTAAACGCTTGCTTAAACAAAAGGGCATCCTATTTTCTGAGTTTGACGTGCTACAAAATCCAAGCCGCAAGGCAGAAATGGTTTTGCGTGCGAATGGTCGCCAGACAGTCCCACAGATTTTTATAGGCGAGAAACATGTTGGAGGTTGTGACGACCTATTTGCTTTAGAGCATGCCGGCGAACTTAATAGCTTGTTAGCTGCACAATGAAGGCAGCGATACTACAGCTCAGCGTATCTGATGATCCGGTTATAAATTTGCCGACGACACTTACATTCGTGCGGGATGCTGTGGAAATGGGTGCTGAGTTTGTACTGACGCCTGAAGTAACAAACTGTATCAGTACAAGTCGGGCTCAACAAAACAAAGTTCTGTGCCATGAAGAGAATGACCCTTCATTGATAGGACTGTGTCAGATCGCGTCCGAGTTGAAAATTCACCTTTTGATTGGTTCGCTTGCGCTAAAAACACATGATCCGGATGGACGTTTCGCTAATCGGTCATTCTTAATTGATCCAGATGGTGAAATCCTTGCTCGGTATGATAAAATCCACATGTTTGATGTAGCTATTTCAGAGACAGAGACATGGTTTGAGTCAGAAGGGTATCGGCCGGGCAATAAGGCAGTCTTGGCTAAAACCAACTTTGCGTCAATTGGAATGGCTGTATGTTATGATATGCGTTTTCCTCGATTGGCAGATGCACTGGTCAATGCGGGCGCTCAAATTTTAACATTTCCAGCGGCATTTTCACCGGAAACAGGCGCAGCTCACTGGCATAGTTTGTTGCGTGCTCGCGCGATAGAGGCAGGAGCTTGGGTATTGGCTCCGGCTCAAACAGGTACTCATCAAGGTGTTTCTGAAAAGAAAAGATCAACTTATGGCCACAGTCTTGTTATCAGTCCTTGGGGTGAGGTTATCCTTGATGCAGGGATTGAAGCAGGTGCTTATCTGTTTGATTTGGACTTGGATAAGGTGTCTGAGGCCCGGCGCCGTGTTCCTTCGCGGGAAAATGCGCGAGATTTTGAAGGCCCTTAAGGAAGATGAGTACAAATAATAACACACTCGCAATTTCATTGTTTAGTGAAATTCTGGCAGCAGACCAAATGGTTCGTAGCCGGCTTAGCCGAGTATTACCTAAGGGTATGGAAATTTCTCATTTTTCAGTTTTGAATCACTTAACTTGGCACAATGGCGAAAGGAGCCCGGCGCAACTGGCTGAGACCTTTAATTTAACTCGTGGTGCAATGACTAATACTCTGGCGCGATTGGAATGGGCGGGGTATGTTCATATTCGGCCTGATTGGGATGATGCTCGTCGAAAAATGGTAGCTATTAGTCCAGCAGGTCAACGTGCTCGAGAGCAAGCACTTAATTCTTTTGCTCCACTGGTATCAGATGTCATTGAACAATTAGGAGAAGAGAGTGTCCGCGCAACACTCCCCATTTTACGCCAATTAAGGATGCAGTTAAGTCTCAAGACTAAACCAGATTAAGGCTGGTAGTAACATAATTCACACTCATATCCCTGTCGGACAGTTTCCAGCCCCAGGTGAGTGGGTTAAATACAAAGCCCCGTTTGTCTACAGGGTTCAGTCCGGCGCGTCCCATAAGGTCAAACAATTCATCTGGTGTAATGAATTTTGACCAATCATGAGTTCCTTTTGGTAGCCAACGCATTATGTGCTCCGCTCCAACAATAGCCATCATAAAAGATTTGGTATTACGATTAATCGTTGAGCATATGTGTAGGCCACCTGGTTTTAAAAGATCCTTGCAAGCTGTAAGATATGCAAGAGGATCGGCTACATGTTCAACGACTTCCATATTTAAAACTGCATCAAATTTTTCACCTGTAGCGGCCATATCTTCTGCCGTCGTATACCGGTAATCAATTGTTAAGCCTGATTGCTCTGCATGTACTTTTGCAACAGGGATGTTCCGTTCTGCAGCATCAGCACCAACAACGTCAGCACCAAGGCGGGCCATTGGCTCAGCTAGTAATCCACCACCGCAGCCAATATCGAGAATTCGCAAGTCTGCAAATGGTAAATGGGTTTTCAAATCCCGATTAAATTCGGCAGCGATTTGGCTTGTTATATAGTCTAGGCGGCACGGGTTCAGCATGTGTAAAGGCTTAAATTTTCCGTTTGGATCCCACCATTCTGCTGCCATTGCCTGGAATTTTGCAATTTCAGCTAGGTCGACGGTTGTTTGATGCGGTTGCATTTTTTTCTCCGTATGCTCAAGTGCTTTAAAACCTTATGTAGGTAAATAATGGACAAACACAGTGATCAAAAGCGCGCGGTACAATATCTTTATCCGCCAATCGACCCCTACGATCAGCAGATTTTGGATGTGGGCCAGGGTCATCGTATTTATGTTGAGCAGTGCGGTAACCCTGCAGGTGTGCCTGTTGTAGTGTTACATGGTGGCCCAGGTGGTGGATGTAGTCCCGCGATGCGTCGCTATTTCGATCCTGAGTATTATCGAATTATTCTGTTTGATCAGCGTGGCTGTGGCCGCTCACGGCCGCATGCCTCAGTAACGAACAACACAACATGGCATTTAGTTGAAGATATAGAACTGATTCGCAATTCACTGGATATAGATGCATGGATTGTCTTTGGTGGGAGCTGGGGAGCTACTCTTGCACTTATCTATGCTGAAGAACATCCATCGAGTGTGATCCAATTAGTTTTGCGGGGTGTTTTTTTAATGATGCAGTCTGAACTTGATTGGTTTTATGGGGGTGGAGCTGGGAAATTCTGGCCAGAGGTTTGGGAACGTTTTGAAGGGCTAATCCCTAAAGATGAGCGTGACGATTTAATAGCTGCCTATCACCGACGTTTATTTTCTGGAGATTTGGCGCTTGAGACCCGATTCGCGCGTTCTTGGTCTTCATGGGAAAATGCACTTGCTTCAATTTATTCTACGGGCACTGGTGGCGACCCGTCTGGCGAATATGCTCGGGCTTTTGCACGCCTTGAAAACCACTATTTTACGAATTTTGGATTTTTACAATTTGACGGTCAAATTTTGGCACGGACTGAACGTATTAAGCATATTCCAGGAGTAATAGTGCAGGGCCGTTATGACATGATATGCCCGCCTTACTCAGCGTATGCCTTGTCTAAAGCCTGGCCGGCGGGTGAACTTAAAATGGTCCGAAACGCAGGTCATGCCTTGTCTGAGCCTGGAATTTCGGCTGAACTGGTCCGTAGTATGGATAGGATTGCAGGTAAATGACCCGTTTAGATCGTCGCGCTCTGTTTGCGTCCGGTGCAGCTGCTGCGCTTCTGGCAGCAACAGGTGTGTCGGCTTCACCAAAGCGTGGAGGCCGGTTACGAGCGGCTTTATCTAGGGCTCTTTTTGACCAGGCGACCAACGCTACATTGTATGAAAACCTGACCGAAATTGGTGCAGATGGAACTGTTCGTGGTGAATTGGCAACTACATGGGCGTCCGAAAATGATGCGCGTGTCTGGCGATTTAATTTGCGTAAAGATGTTTTTTTCCATGATGGTACTCGATTTGATACATCCCAGGTGCGTCTACCGTTTGCTCTGAAAAAATTAGGCTCCCATACTCTACAAGTTACACTTGATGCGCCTAACCCCAATTTACCTTATCTGCTTGCACATCCAGGGTTTGAGCTGAGCACTGATGATGGTATCGGAACAGGCATGTATCAAGTTCAGAAACTTGAGGCAGGAAGGCACTTCATTGGAGTGCGGGTTGCAGATCACTGGAAAGCACTGCGTGCAGGATGGTTTGATAGTGTTGAGTTTGTTCAGTTTAGCGACAGTAGTATTCGTGCTGAAGCTTTAAGAGACGGAATGGTCGATGTGGCTGATATTAGTCAACTAGATGGTTATACAGATTATTGCGATTATTTACCCTTACCAGATGGACAGACAGTGACGTTTATTTTGAGCCAAGCTGTCTCATTACCGTCAAACGTTGGAAAAGCATGGCCATTAGATAACCTGCGCATGGCAGAACGGTGGTGGATTGCCTGAGGGGTTGCGGTTCTAGGTGGACATGCGTATACGATTCTGGAAATCGGCACGTTGGGTTCCAAACCAACGCACCACCGGAAAAATAGACGGGCCGTGAGCCCGTTTTTTTGTGCCAAAAGCACGTGTAGGAATTATGAATAACGACCTGATTGCCAAAGCCGCTATCGACCGTCGCATGGCCGAGATCATCACTCCGGTGATAGAGGATCTTGGCTATGAACTCGTACGTATCCGGCTAATGAGTGGAAAAGAATCCATTCTGCAGATTATGGCTGACAAACCGGAGGGTGGTATTGAGGTTGATGATTGCGCTTTGATATCGACGGCTGTCAGCGCTACTTTGGATGTGGAAGATTTGATTTTAGATTCTTATACACTTGAAGTTTCTAGTCCTGGTATTGACCGCCCTTTGACCCGTATTAAAGATTTTGACAACTTCGAGGGTCATGAGGCGAAGCTTGAAACAGATGAACTGATCGATGGTCGTCGCCGTTTCAAGGGTATGCTGGCAGGTACTGAGGGTGATGAGGTGTTAATTAATTTAACCGAGGGTACAGTGGGACTAAAGTTTGACTGGCTGAGTGATGCTAAATTAGTTTTGACGGACGACTTGATTAAGGAAATGTTACGCCAACGCAAAGTAGTTGGTGTACTCAAAGAATCTGATTTTGATGAAATATCTGAAGATGCGTCTGAAAGCGCAGTAATAAATGAGACCGAAGAGTCTAAGGAGAACAGCTGATGGCTATTACATCTGCAAACCAGCTTGAGCTTTTACAAACTGCTGAGGCGGTTGCTCGTGAAAAGATGATTGACCCGGGTTTGGTTATTGAGGCGATGGAAGAATCTCTCGCACGGGCGGCAAAGTCCCGTTACGGCGCTGAGATGGATATCCGTGTGGCCATTGACCGTAAAACTGGTAAAGCAACGTTTACACGCGTGCGCACAGTTGTTGATGAAGAAGAGCTTGAAAACTACCAAGCTGAATTTACCGTTGAGCAGGCTAAACAGTATATGGAAGAGCCTGCTATTGGTGATACTTTTGTTGAAGAAGTTCCGCCCGTCGAAATGGGCCGTATCGCGGCACAATCTGCCAAACAGGTTATTTTACAAAAAGTAAGAGAAGCCGAACGTGACCGTCAATATGAAGAATTTAAAGACCGCGCAGGCACCATTATCAATGCACTAGTTAAGCGCGAGGAGTATGGCAATGTTATTGTAGATGTAGGCGCAGGCGAAGCAATTTTACGTCGTAATGAGAAAATTGGTCGGGAATCCTATCGCCCTAATGACCGCATTCGGTGTTATATTAAGGACGTTCGTCGTGAACAGCGTGGCCCCCAGATTTTCCTGAGCCGAACGGCTCCAGAATTTATGGCTGAGCTATTTAAAATGGAAGTGCCTGAAGTTTATGAGGGCATCATCGAAATTAAAGCCGTTGCCCGTGATCCGGGCTCTCGTGCTAAAATTGCTGTAATCTCCTATGATAGTTCTATTGATCCCGTCGGCGCATGTGTTGGTATGCGGGGTAGTCGAGTTCAAGCTGTGGTTAATGAACTTCAGGGTGAAAAGATTGACATCATTCCATGGAATGAGGATCAGCCTACCTTCCTTGTGAACGCATTACAGCCTGCAGAAGTCTCTAAAGTTGTTCTGGACGAAGAAGCAGGAAAAATTGAAGTTGTTGTACCAGAAGAACAGCTCAGCCTTGCAATTGGCCGTCGTGGACAAAATGTGCGCCTTGCCAGTCAGCTGACTGCTCTGGATATAGATATTATGACAGAAGCTGACGAATCAGCTCGACGTCAGGCTGAATTTGAAGTTCGCACCAAATTGTTCATGGATAACTTGGATCTGGATGAATTTTTTGCACAACTATTGGTGTCTGAAGGTTTCACAAATCTTGAAGAGGTCGCTTACGTAGAGCGTGATGAGCTTTTGGTTATCGATGGAGTTGATGAAGGCACGGCGGAAGAATTGCAGGCCCGCGCCCGTGATGTTTTGGAAGCTGCCGCTAAAACTGCTTTGGCGAATGCGCGCGCTCTTGGTTCGGAAGATAGTCTTATCGAGTTTGACGGTTTGACGCCTCAAATGATTGAAGCATTGGCAAAAGATGACGTTAAAACGTTGGAAGATTTTGCGACTTGCGCTGATTGGGAACTTGCTGGCGGGTGGACAACAGTTGACGGTGAACGCCACAAAGATGACGGAGTGCTGGAACCATTTGACGTTTCATTGGAAGAAGCTCAGCACTTGGTAATGACAGCACGTGTTCTTTTAGGCTGGGTGGATCCAGCAGAATTGGAAGCCAATAATGAAGAAGAGGAACTAGACGTGAGCACTACTGAGGGGTCTGAGGTCTGATTCTCAGGCCTTGAGGCAAACTCATGGGACGCGGTGGCTCCTTTAAAGATCGGTCAGATGGACCTAAACGCAAATGTATTGCGACAAATGAGTTGCATCTAAAAGATATTTTGATTCGTTTTGTTGTGGGTCCTGATGACCAAATTGTCCCCGATATAGCCGGTAAACTTCCGGGACGAGGGATTTATGTGTTGGCGCTTCGCTCTGCACTTGAAACAGCGGTAGAAAAAAAACTGTTTGGACGTGCGGCAAAGAAACCCGTGACGGTATCAAACGATTTGGTTAACGAAGTGGAACGGCAATTGGCCCGGCGCGTGGTTGATTTGATTGCCTTATCAAGAAAATCTGGCAAAGCTGTGGCTGGTTATGAAAAAGTTAAGGGCTGGCTTCAAATGGAAGAAGCTCAAGTCCTTGTTCAAGCGGTGGATGGATCGGGGCGTGGCAAGTCCAAGCTTAGTACTCCGCATTACGGAAGTTACATCGGATTTTTAACATCTGATGAGTTGGGCTTGGCGTTTGGTCGTCAAACTGTGATACACGGTGCTCTAGCCTCTGGCGGACTCACGCAACGTGTTGTAGAGGAAGCCAACCGTTTACGCGGTGTGCGCGAAAATGAAGGCGGCAGCGGTCGCTTGGAAGGATAGACGAGCTTTATGAGCGATACAGACGGTAAAAAAACATTAGGTCTGCGCGGTGGTGCGCGGCCAGGCAACGTAAAACAAAGTTTTAGCCATGGGCGGACTAAGAATGTTGTTGTCGAAACGAAACGCAAACGGGTTGTTGTACCCAAGGCAGGGGCTCCTAAGGCCACTGGAACTGGTAAAGCATCTGGTGGAGATCCAAGTCGCCGCCCTGCTGGTATTTCTGATGCAGAAATGGATCGGCGCCTTAAGGCTGTTCAGGCTGCCAAGTCACGCGAAGCTGAAGAATCGGTAAAGCGTGCAGCGGAGGAAAAAATCCGTGAAGAGGAAAGAGAGCGGCGTCGGGCAGAAATAGAGGTCAAGGAACGCGCAGAACAAGAACGCCTTGAAACGGTTCGTATCAAAGAAGAAGAAGAAGCGCGTAAACTTGCTGAACAAACTGCTGCGGCACAGGCAGCTGCAGAAGTTACAATCACAAAGCCAGCGCCTCGACAACAAACTCAGGCCCCTTCAGCAGCACCGCGTAAAAATGAGCGGGAGCAAACGCAACGGCCGAAAAATCGTAGTGATGATAGTCGCCGTGCGGGTAAACTGACTCTTTCTGAAGCAACAGGGGGTGGCGCTGGACGTCACCGCTCTATGGCGTCAATGAAGCGTAAGCAGGAGCGTGCGCGTCAAAAAGCCATGGGAGGTTCTGTTGAGCGTGAGAAGGTCGTTAGAACCGTTAATTTGCCTGAGGCAATAGTCGTTTCAGAGCTTGCCAACCGGATGTCAGAACGTGTGGGTGACGTTGTTAAGTCACTTATGCAAATGGGCTTGATGCTTACACAAAATGAAACAATTGACGCGGATACTGCAGAATTAATTATTGGAGAGTTTGGTCACAAGGTTCAGCGTGTGTCAGATGCCGATGTCGAAGATGTCATTAACGAGATCATTGATGATGAAGGCGATTTGGTGCCACGTCCACCGGTCATTACAATCATGGGCCACGTTGATCATGGTAAAACATCTCTACTTGACGCCATCCGCGACGCAAAAGTGGTTTCGGGTGAAGCTGGTGGTATTACCCAGCACATTGGTGCGTATCAGGTGAAAACTGATGGTGGTGCGAAACTGTCGTTCCTTGATACACCGGGTCACGCAGCCTTTACTTCAATGAGATCGCGCGGTGCTCAGGTCACTGATATTGTGGTATTAGTTGTGGCTGCGGATGACGCAGTTATGCCGCAAACCATTGAAGCGATTAATCACGCTAAAGCAGCTAAGGTTCCAATGATCGTTGCGATTAACAAAATGGATAAACCTGAAGCAAATCCCGATAAAGTGCGTACAGATTTATTGCAGCATGAGGTCATTGTAGAAAAGATGTCTGGTGAGGTACAGGATGTTGAGGTCTCGGCGACTACCGGTCTGGGTCTGGATTCACTGTTAGAGTCAATTGCATTGCAGTCAGAGCTGCTAGAACTCAAAGCAAACCCAGATCGTGCCGCACAGGGTGCTGTAATTGAGGCGCAACTTGATGTAGGTCGCGGCCCGGTAGCTACAGTTTTGATTCAAAACGGCACGCTACGACAGGGTGATATTTTTGTTGTAGGTGAACAGTACGGTAAAGTACGCGCACTGATAAATGATAAGGGCGAACGGGTTAAGGAGGCTGGACCTTCAGTTCCTGTTGAGGTTCTTGGTTTAAACGGTACACCTGAAGCTGGCGATGTTCTTAATGTCACCGAGACAGAAGCACAGGCGCGTGAAATTGCAGAATACCGTGCAAACGCCGCCAAAGATAAACGAGCGGCGGCTGGTGCAGCGACAACTCTCGAGCAATTGATGGCGACTGCCAAAGCGGATGAGGATGTAAGCGAATTACCAATACTGGTTAAAACAGATGTCCAAGGTTCTGCTGAAGCAATTGTTCAGGCGATGGAAAAGATTGGCAATGATGAGGTACGCGTGCGTGTACTTCACTCCGGTGTTGGTGCGATTACTGAAACGGACATTGGTCTGGCCGAAGCATCTGGTGCCCCTGTTATGGGCTTTAATGTTCGTGCAAATACATCTGCTCGGAACACGGCCAACCAAAAAGGTGTCGAAATACGATACTATTCAGTTATCTATGATCTTGTTGATGATGTGAAAGCGGCGGCCTCGGGTTTGTTGAGTGCAGAAATCCGCGAAACCTTTATTGGCTATGCCGAGATTAAAGAGGTCTTTAAAGTTTCACATGTTGGAAAAGTTGCCGGGTGTTTGGTTACTGAAGGTGTGGCACGCCGCTCAGCGGGCGTACGCTTGCTGCGTGATAATGTTGTTATTCATGAGGGTACCTTGAAGACATTAAAACGCTTTAAAGATGAAGTGGCAGAAGTTCAGTCAGGCCAGGAATGTGGTATGGCCTTTGAAAATTATGATGATATTAGAGAAAAAGACGTCATTGAAATTTTTGAGCGTGAAGAAGTGGCGCGTTCACTGACTTAAGTTACAATTTTTAGATAATAAAAAGGGATGGTATTAATTGTCCCTTTTTATCTTTAGCAATAAAACAGTAATTTTTCATCTTTTAGAAAATAGAAGTTTATGGCTTTTATTTCAAAGCCAATCACGCAAAATTGGGATGAGTGGGATGTCTGCTGCGGGCATTGGATATGATTTTAAATCATTGGCGCGCACCCAATTTAAGGCCTGATTTTCTCGAGATTGCGGTGTGCCCTCCCATTTTCGACAAGCAAATAAGGGCATAAGTAGATGAAAGTTATCATAGCTGTGGCTCGCAAAGGATAAAGGCGCGAGGCATGATTTCCACGTATTAATGCCTAATTCTTCTTCAAGTTCACGCACTAAAGCCGCTTCCGGTGTTTCACCTAATTCCACTTTGCCACCTGGAAACTCCCAAAGGCCAGCCATCGATTTGCCTTTGGGTCTTTGTGCTAAGAGTACTCGGCCATCCACATCAATAAGTGCAACAGCCGCTACTAAAACAATTTTTAAGTTGTTCATGATCGATAATCTGCATTGATCTCAATATATCCGTGCGTCAGATCACAGGTCCAGACAGTCATATTTGATGACCCCATTCCAATATCAACCCGAATGCAGATATGTTCGGATTTCATATACTTAGCAGCCAGGTCTTCCTCGTAGGAGGGGCTAACCCAACCGTTTTCTGCAACCAAAATATCTCCAAACCAAATTGAGAGAGTATCGCGATCTGCGGGTGCACCAGATTTTCCAATTGCCATTACCACGCGACCCCAGTTGGGATCCTCACCCGCAATGGCAGTTTTTACGAGTGGTGAGTTGGCAATAGACATTGCGTGGGTTTTTGCAGCAGTTTCATCCGTCGCTCCCGTAATACAGATTTCTACAAATTTTGTTGCACCTTCGCCATCACAAACAACCTGATGCGCTAAATCCTGCATTACAGATTGGACAGCACTTTCAAATACAGTGCTTTCAGATGCATCTATGCCACTTGCTCCTGTGGCGGCAAACAGTAGCGTATCAGAAGTTGATGTATCGCTATCAACGGTGATGCAATTAAATGTTTTATTGACCAAACGAGTCGTTATATTTTGCAATTTTTTTTGTGCAACTTGTGCATCAGTGAAAATATAAACCAACATTGTGGCCATATCTGGCGCAATCATACCGCTGCCTTTAGCGATCCCTGCTATTTTAATTTTATTACCATTAACTTCGCAAACTGCCATCGCTCCTTTTGCGTAGGTATCGGTTGTCATTATTGCGGTCGCCGCTTCGGTAATTTTATCGGGCGCTAGATTAGCATTTAATTCAGTAAGTTTTTTGGTAATCCGGTCAAAGGGTAGTGGTTCACCTATAACGCCTGTTGAGGCGGTGAAAACACGTCCAGCCGGAATTTGTGTGGCATCTGATGTAGCATTCACTATTGCTTGAACTGCTTCGATGCCTTTCTGGCCAGTGAAGGCGTTAGCATTACCAGCATTCACAAGAATTGCTGCACCGTTTTGTTCTGAACCACCTAGTTTTTTCTGGCAATCTAGAACGGGAGCGGACCGGGTTGCAGATTGTGTGAAAGTACCTGCAATTGACGTTCCGGGTATGCATTTTGCTAACATAACATCTGGACGATTCTGATATTTAACCGCCGCTGAAATTGTTGCGAACTTGACACCATCGATCTCCAGCAACGTGGGAAACGCTGCTGGAGCAAGTGGAGATTTTGGTAATGAACTAGCCATTTTTCAGTCTACTAATGAAACATCTTTGAGTATGGCCGGATCAATGTTATCTAATGATTTTCTATCAACGTTGGCATCAGCAGTAAGTTTATCGATATGCTCTTGATATGCTTTTGCTGCAATCTCGTTTTCAAGAGAGCTGCGGAGTTCATCGAGGGAAGGAACCGCTGTTTTTCGTAGCTCACCTAGTGTGATGACATGCCAGCCAAATTGGGTCTGCACGGGGGTAGATAGGCCACCAACTTCCAAATCTACAACAGCTGCTTCGAATTCGGGGACCATAGCGCCTGCGCCAAACCACCCAAGGTTACCGCCGTTAGAACTTGATGGGCCTGTTGATTTGGCAACTGCTGTTTCGGCAAAATCTGCACCACCTTCAATTTCGGCAATTACTGCGAGGGCTTCCTCTTCTGTCTCTACGAGGATGTGAGAGGCATTGTATTCATCAGCTGGAACGAAATCTTTTACCTGTGTATTATAGAGAGCTTTCACTTTCTCTTCGGTAATCGCTTGTTCCATAAATTCCTCAATGGCTACGTTTGCGATTATTGAACGTGTTTCATTTTCAAGTGCGAGAGTAACCTTATTAGGAATTTCGCCTTGAAACGATTGCGAAAGCAGGGCTTGGCTCACGAGCTGGTTAAGAATTCCAGGAAAAAGTTCAGCATCAGGAATTTTTTGATATTCCTCAGGTAATGTAGCTCGGGCAATTATCATGTGGCCAATGGTAATTTTCTCGTCGTTGACCTCTGCAACAACGGTATCAGCGTCTTGTGCAGTCGCGGGCATTGCTAATGTGGCAATTAGGCCAAAAATCGGTAATGAAAGGTAACGTTTTGTCATAGATTAGTCCTAAGGCTGGTTGTGCACTGGGTACGCGCATTGACACGGTTTGGCGCGACCCTTACATCGCCCTATGGGTTTAGTTCAAGTTGGCTTCCGCTAGTTGTATCTATGACCTTGAAGCGCGCACGGCAAGCGGCCGCTGCACAATATAAATTGATCGGCTGGAGAACGCATGCTCGGTTTTGGAACTCTCACCAAAAAGGTGTTTGGCACCCCTAATGATCGCAAGATTAAAACTGTGCGGCCATTAGTTGACTCGATCAACGCTTTGGAAGCAGAATTTGAAGCTATCAGCGACGTGGGACTAAAAGAGCGTACCCAAGCTTTGGCTAAAAGAGCCATTGACGGTGAAGCTTTAGATGATCTGTTACCCGAAGCTTTTGCAAACTGCCGTGAAGCAGCAAAACGGGCGCTGGGCTTGCGTGCTTATGATACGCAGTTGATGGCCGCGATATTTCTGCATCAAGGTAATATTGCAGAGCAGAAGACTGGTGAAGGTAAGACCCTCACTGCTACATTTGCTGTTTACCTTAATGCTATTACTGGCAAGGGTGTTCACGTTGTGACCGTCAACGACTATCTTGTGCGTCGTGATGCGGAATGGATGGGAAAAGTTTTTGGTGCGCTTGGTTTGACCACTGGTGTTGCCGTTTCAGGCATGGCGGAAGACGAAAAACGAGCAGCTTACGCTTGTGACGTTACCTATGCCACAAATAATGAACTGGGTTTCGATTATTTGCGAGACAATATGAAGCCATCAATTGATCAAATGGTTCAGCGTGATCATCATTATGCTATTGTAGATGAAGTTGACAGCATTCTGATTGATGAGGCACGTACGCCACTTATTATTTCTGGTCACCTGGCTGATAGATCTGAACTGTATGTGACCATCGATGCAATTATTCCGCTTATTGAACCTGAGCATTATTTGCTCGACGAAAAACAGCGAAACGTTACGTTCACGGACGAAGGTAACGAGTTTCTCGAAGCTCAACTTCAGGAGCGTAATCTGATCGAAGCTGATGCATCTCTTTACGATCCGGAAAGCACTACGATTGTTCATCATGTGAATCAGGGCCTTCGTGCTCATGTAATGTTCAAAAAAGATAAAGATTATATCGTCCGTGATGACGAAGTTGTTTTAATTGATGAATTTACTGGTCGAATGATGGCAGGGCGCCGACTTTCAGAGGGGCTTCACCAAGCTCTTGAGGCAAAAGAAAATGTGACGATCCAACCAGAGAATCAAACCTTGGCGTCAGTTACATTCCAAAACTATTTTCGTCTCTATGATAAATTGGCAGGAATGACGGGTACTGCGGCCACTGAAGCAGAAGAATTTGGTGAGATTTACGGTCTTGGTGTTGTGGATGTACCCACTAACCGTCCGATTACACGAATTGATGAAGATGATCGGGTATTCCGCACAGGCACTGAAAAATACGGTGCTATGGTCAAAGAAATCAAAACAGCTCATGAAGACGGCCAACCTGTGTTAGTGGGTACTACTTCTATTGATAAGTCTGAGATGTTCAGCACGATGTTGAAAGCTGAAAACATCCCTCACAATGTTTTGAACGCTCGCCAGCATGAACAGGAAGCGCAAATTATCGCAGATGCAGGCAAACTGGCTGCGGTGACTATTGCGACTAACATGGCTGGCCGAGGCACAGATATTCAGTTGGGTGGTAACGTTGATCTTAAAGTTCTTGAAGCAATTGTCGCAGACCCCAAAATTGATCCTGATGAAGTTCGTGCGCGCATTGAAGGCGAGCACGAGGAAGAGAAGCAAAAAGTTTTGGCAGCAGGTGGCTTATTTGTTTTAGCTTCTGAGCGGCATGAAAGCCGACGGATTGACAACCAGTTACGTGGTCGATCAGGTCGTCAGGGTGACCCGGGCCGTACGTCGTTTTATCTCTCTCTTGAAGATGATCTTATGCGTATCTTTGGTTCGGATAGATTGGATAAAGTTCTAAAAACTCTCGGTCTCGAAGAAGGCGAAGCAATTGTGCATCCATGGGTAAATAAATCTCTGGAACGCGCACAAGCCAAGGTTGAAGGGCGTAACTTCGATATTCGTAAACAGTTACTTAAGTTTGACGATGTAATGAATGACCAACGTAAGGTTGTATTTGGGCAACGTCGCGAAATTATGGAGGCAAATGACTTATCCGAGATTACTTCGGATATGCGTGATCAAGTTGTAGACGATTTGATTGATCAGTTCATGCCTCCCAATACTTATGCAGATCAATGGGATACGGAAGGTTTGCGCACGGCAGTGATTGAGCGTCTAGGTCTCGATTTGCCGGTGGTAACGTGGTGTGAAGAAGAAGGCGTTGACGATGAACAAATTAGTGATCGTCTTGTTGAAGCCAGTGATAAATTGATGGCAGATAAAACTGCCTCATTTGGCTCTGAGAATATGCGGAACATTGAGAAGCAATTAATTTTGCAAGCTATTGATAGCAAATGGCGTGAACACTTGTTGACATTGGAGCACTTACGCTCAGTCGTTGGGTTCCGCAGCTATGCGCAGCGGGATCCATTAAATGAATATAAAAATGAAGCATTTCAGTTATTTGAAACGATGCTGGATAGCTTGCGGAATGAAGTTACAGAAAAACTTGCCTTAATTCGTCCTTTAACTGATGAAGAGCGCAAGGCCATGATTGCTGAGATGGCAGCGCAGGAAACGTCACTGCCACCAGAACCTGCTGCTGACGCAGAGCCAATTGCACCAAATGTTAAAGCAAGTGCGCCTAAATTTAACGAAAATGACCCGTCGACATGGGGTAAACCTGGCCGAAATGATCCCTGCCCATGTGGGTCAGGTAAGAAGTTCAAACATTGCCACGGGCGTCTTGTCTGAATTACCCACCTGTAAAGCGATAATAGGTTAAAATTTTAAATAATCATTTGAGTTGCGTAACTGGTACACCAAATATTTGAGCGCATTCATTATCGCGGAGCATACATCGGATAATAGGCTTCTTCACACCTGCACCACGATACATTGCGTGGAGAAAGAGATGTGCAGTTCCCGGATCACTCATGAATGGCGATTGCCTTAATTTGATTTTTTGCTCTCCTTCCTTGGCTTTGTAGATTACTTGGCCTTCCTTGATAGTAATCAAAACCTGAAGCTGATCGAGAGTTTCGGCATCTACAGTAACTGGATTATCTGATAAAATTACAAAATCTGCTAGTTTTCCATTTTTCAATGGAACCTTTACTATTTTTTTCAAAATGCTGCCATTCAGGCCAAAGCGTCATTGCTTTTAAGGCTGTAATTACATCAACCCGCTGATGTGGTCCAATTATATCACCTGAACTCAAAAGTAAAAATTATCAGAAAAAACATTGTTTGTGTGAGGAATTTTACACACTCCTTCTAGAGGTAGCTGGCTTAAAATCGTAGGTGAGTTTGCGTAAAGTGCGAGCTATTTCTAAAAGTTTATACCCATATATCTCATAAAGCCTGAATAATGTTGTTGTATATGGTCTCAGTAGCAGAAAATTGTTATTATTTGGATCTTGTATTTTCGATTTGGAATATTGGCTTAAAGTTCAATATATCCATGACTATTTTCCTAATGTTTGTGATATTCTTCTTACAAGACTAGGAATACGGTTTTCGTTTGCACCGGAAAAACCAAGAACGAGGGCTGGCGGATCTGAGAAAGTGAGCGAATATACTGACAGGGGTAACGATTCTATGCCACGTTTAAGTAGTGCGTGATGCGCCGCTCGATCATCTGAGTTAGGTGAAAGCCACGCCAACATATGCATGCCAGCGTCAGTTGGTTGTGGCGTGATAAAACTGGCACAATCTTTTGACAGGCACTCGAAAAGGACATCTCTGCGTTCGCGGTAAATTCTCCGAGTTTTGCGGATGTGTTCATTAAATCGTCCATCGTCCATGAAATCAGACATGGCCTGCTCCACGACAGCTGAAGAGCTTTGACCAAGTAAAGTCTTAGCTTGCGCAAAAGCTTCGCTAAGGCCAGGTGGTACGACGATATAGCCAAGTCGCATTGCCGCAAACATAGATTTGGAAAACGTACCGACGTAAAAAACCCTTCTTTCACTGTCAAGCGCACTTAAGGCAGGCAGGGGTCTGCCGCGATATCTAAACTCACTGTCATAGTCATCCTCAATAATATAAGTGTTATTTTCCCTGGCATATTTTAAAAGATCGAGCCGTCGTGCCAGGCTCATTGTTATACCAAGTGGCTGCTGGTGCGACGGGGTTGTGAAGATTACTTTTGGCTTAGGATGTTTTTGTGCGGCAAAATGAAGGTCAATCCCTTCATCATCAATTGGAACGGGGGCTACATTTGCGCCCATGATCTGCATTACATCGCGCCCTGCGATATGCCCAGGATTTTCATACCATACAGTGTCACCTCGGTTCAGAAGAACAAAGGCAATCAGGACAAAGGCCTGCTGTGCGCCTGAAGTTATAACGATTTCGCTGGGATCAACCTGCATTCCACGGGCTTCCATCAGATGATTGGCGATAGATACGCGCAAAGCTTCATTCCCAACAATATTTCCGTAACTCAGATTTTGACGCGTTCCTTTCTGAGTAGCCTCTAAAAGATATTTCATCCAAATTTTTACGGGAAAAAAATCTAGGCCTGGAACACCTGGACGGAATGGTGCTGTCTCGCCATGCCGAACGCTCGCCTTTGAAGACAGGATTGGTACAGCTTGATCCGGTATAATAATATCTGGCGTGTTGCACCTTTTGGTTGGAAATTCGAATTTTGGTGCTGTTTCCAAGTTCAGCCCTTTTGTTACAAAAGTCCCAGACCCCGTTCTGGCGTCTAAGTAGCCTTCTGCGATCAGTTGTTCATAAACAGATTTCACTGTAATCCGGGATACACCTAACTCAGAGGCCAATTCCCGCGTAGATGGCAATTTTCTTGATGATTGAAGAGTCCCGTCCAAAATTAGGCGACGCAAGAATGTTTCAATCTGACGGTAGATTGGGACTGAGCCGTCCCGTTCAACTTCAAACCCTTGCAGTAAGGCACCCCTAACATATTTCACCAAAGCATTCCTCAATTGGATCTATAATTTATATGTTAATGGGTATATTCGGTACACCCACTTGTAAATAGTCTCACCATGAATCGGAATGTTCGGGCGACATGAGGATAAGGTGGTGACACAAATATGACCAAAATTGATAATTATTTTTTCCCTTATGGACTGCATTTGTTACAGCGCTGGCAGGCGGGTGATACCAAAGCAAAAGTTGAGATGACCGAGTTCTTTGATGCCGCTATTGCAGGCGAGTTTGATGATAATTTCAAACAGCTGGCGCCAGCGAATAAGGTTCATTCAACAGCTTCGGTTCATATGCTGGGCTTGGCAGTTTTGCATGATCTGTATGGCATTCAAGGGCACGAATATTATCATGATGATCCATACCGATATGTTCGGGCCAATCTTGCAGTTAGCAGACTTTTAGGGATCAGTAAATTTTATACAACTTGGGCACTCTATGCTTGGACCTGTGAGCCACTTGGTCAAACCATGATGTACCCCGATAAATTTCCACCAGGTGCTGATCCGGATGCTATCCTCATTACAAAAGATAATTGGCAAGATTTAGGTACGCCTGATTTTTCAACCGGCGTCCCTGCTGCAATAGATGGTATCCTGAGGGTTGCTCAAGAACTGACAGGTGTTGCACCTTTGTTGCAGATATCTGCGCCCTACAGTCTTGCAGCGGACATCTATGGTCAGGAACCTTTGTTGGCGGATGTTGTGAATAACCCTGATCGGGTGAATGCGCTACTGAACCATCTTGGTGATGTTGTACTGGCACCCTGGATGGATCATTTCTTTACCCAGTTTCCAGATGGGTGGGTGGAACTATCTGATGCCTCGGGTTCACCGTTCTTCATTGGGCCGGAAAACTGTCAAACCATGTCAATTCGCTCAATCCGTCACATGTTGCAGGGGAAGGCATATGCGGATCGGGTATTCGACAATAACTATCGTGGTGATTTTGTAGCCGAAGTAAAAAAGAAAGCTCGGGTCTCGCGTCGTCGAGGGGCTACAGGTGAAGGAAGTGATGCACAAAGTGGTGCTAAATTACTAGACCTTACTGATGCCAAGGTCAGTGTTAATCCCTTGTTTATAATGCGGTTAGAGTCTGATAAAGTGGATATTTCTTTCTATGAGGAACAGGCTATCCAGCGAAACATGCCTCTAACCGTTGGAGTTGGATCGCCTGAAATAGATCGTAATAGTATTGAGGATCTCAATGCTAAAAAGTTAGAGATTACCGATCAAGCTCGAGCCAATGTGGCTGCGATAAAACGGGTTTGCGAATCCGTTGATTTGCCTAAGGATAACCACGTTGGGCAATCTTGGCCCAGCCATATATATTTTGAGGATATTAACGGAGAGTCACAATTTGAACTGGTGGAGATCGTCCTGAATGAGGTGCACAACTGTGCGTCGATTGAACGGCTTGGGTAATTTGATATTCGCATGAATGCTCCACTATCCAATCACAAATCCTTCGTGCTTGATACAATGATGACCCGGGTTATGGTGTTGGTTGCTGATGGTGTTTCTTTGACTACTTTGTCTTCCACACTCGAACCGTTTCAGCATGCAAACGCAATCTTAGGGTATAGCCGATTTGAACTTCAGCTTGTTTCGCTGAGAGATAAAAATCCGAAAACTATGGCAGGTATCTGTGTTTCTTGTGATGCGCAGTCTAGTGAGGTTCTTGGTCATTGCAATGTTGCGAACCGACCTGATCAGGTGATTTTGTGCTGTGGGCAGATACTAAAGGAGCATGACAAAGGGCCGATGCGCACGTTTGTGCAAAGGGTTGTTCAATCCAGTGTTCCTTTATTCGCTCTTGGGGCTGCTTGCTCTGTTGTCGCTGCTGCTGGCTTGATAAATGGTGAAAAATGCGCTGCACATTGGAAAACCATCGCACCGTTGGGAGAAAAATTTCCAGATATTAAATTTGAAAACGTACTTTTTACCGGTGATGGCAAAGTTGCGAGTTGTGCGGGTGAACTGGCAACATTTGATCTGATCGTAGGGTTTATCGAAAAGACATGTGGGCCTCGCATCAGTAGTGAGATTTGCAATCACTTTCTGGCTAGTGGCAAACGAAGTGGTGCGACTGTTCAGTTGCTTAATGGTGATGCTCTGATCTGTGAGGATGAAAGGTTTCAGCATGTGTTGCGCATTATGACTGAAACGATTGAAACACCTATCTCACAAATCGAGATTGCCCGCCGTGTTGGCCTGTCCTTACGTCAAATCGAAAGGATTTTTGCACGTCACAGCTTTGATCCACCTTCAAAATATTACATAAACCTTAGGTTAACACGGGCGCGCCAACTTCTGGAACAAACCAGAATGCCTTTAACTGAAGTGGCTCTTGCTTGTGGTTTCAGCAATCTTTCTTCGTTTAGCAAGAACTATAGAAGGGTATATGGCGCCACTCCCAAAAGTACGCGGGCCTGTTTCACAGGAAAATATCTTGGTCATGTGGAGCCGATTAGCGGCCTTTGCACGTAATATTTCTCAGCCAAGTTCTCGCTTTTAAGCGTTTCTCTGCAAACGTTAGCGAAAGTTTCGATCAGTTTTGTTGGAACGGAGCGTTTGGTAAAAGCCAACCCGTATTGCGCCGTGGGTCCGTCATCTTTAAGCGGGATGTATGCCAATTCGCTGCCGTCATAGGCCCGTTTGTTTACAGGGCGCATAATTAAAATTGCGTATCCTTCTCCGGCCGCCACCAAACTTCGTACCAATTCATAAGATTTTGCCTGATGCTTGATACGAGGGCGCAGGTTTACTCGTGAAAACATTGATAGGAAGAATTGTTGTGTGATTGGCAGGTTTAAAGCAACCATATCCCGGTCTGCTAACTGTTGCAGAGAAATTGATTGCTCTTTGCTTAGTGGATCATCCTTTGACAAAAGCACGTAGGGTGGAGCTTCGATTAGGGATTCAAACTCGATTCCTGGACTAGGGTACATGTTATAGGTTAGAGCAACATCGATACTACCGTGTGAAAGCATATTATTAAGTTCATCAAGATCTACCTCGTGTACGCGGATTGAAATATTAAAACCACGTTCCCGAAGACCCTTTAGAATGATTGGTACTATGAATGCCGCAGTGGGAAAGAAACAGCCAACTTCGACGACACCGTGTGGACTTCGCCGTAGATTGCGGGCCTCACCATCAAATTCTTGAGCATTTTCCAAAAGCCGTCGGGCTTGAGCGATAAAACGACGTCCGACTGGGGTCAACTGCACTCGATGTGGTCTTTCCCTAATGAAAAGCTTTAACTGATATTCAGCCTCAACCTTTTGTATAGCTGCGCTAATTGCCGGTTGTGAAATTGCAAGTTTTTCTGCTGCAGCTGAAATACTACCGTGATCTGCAACTGCGACAGTGTAAGTTAACTGACGAAATGGTGTCATTATAAAAAAACCTGAGGTTATTTAACATTTTATACTATTTTACAAATAATAGAATCAATTGCAACTTTAGCCCTGTTGCTTCAGCAGATTAAAGAAAAGAGACGAATGCGATCGTCATATTATTGTTACTTAGTTTGCATAAAGTTGGTGCAAAAGGCGCCGAAGGCTAAGTAAAAGGGGAAATTAGTGGCTAGCATAGCACTTAGTGGAGTGACCAAATCCTATGGTGGTCAGTCTGTTATAAATGGCGTGGATTTAGATATTCATGATGGAGAGTTCCTAACTTTGGTGGGGCCCTCCGGATGTGGAAAATCAACGACGCTTCGGATAATTGCCGGATTGGAAACACAAACAGCTGGTGATGTGTCGATAGATGGAAGTCTTGTTAACGAAACGCGGCCAAGCCTGCGTGATTTGGCGATGGTGTTTCAATCCTATGCGCTCTACCCCCATCTTACCGTGCGTCAGAATTTGATTACGCCACTGCGTTTAAGAGATTTAAATTTTTGGGAAAGATTTCCATTATTGGGCCATTTGGTGCCAAGCCGTCGAGCTAAGATGGCGCAAATTGAAAAAGAAGTTCAACTTGTTTCAGAGACGCTAAAAATCGAGCCGCTTTTGGCTCGAAAGCCTGGTCAACTTTCAGGTGGTCAACGTCAGCGAGTTGCTCTTGGTCGGGCGATGGTGCGCAACCCAGCTGCGTTTTTGATGGATGAGCCCTTATCGAATCTTGATGCGAGTTTAAGAGTGCATATGCGGGCTGAGCTGTCGGCTTTACATAAGAAACTGAAAACCACTTTTGTTTATGTTACGCATGATCAGGCAGAAGCTTTAACAATGTCGGATCGTATCGCGGTGATGATGGATGGCGATTTACTGCAATTGGGATCGCCCGAAGAAGTGTATCAAAACCCTCAAGATATTCGAGTGGCTGAATTCATTGGCAGCCCTAAAATGAATATTCTGCCCGGAAACTGCGATGAGCTTGGAAATATTACATGTGCCGGTTTTAGTCTTGACGGAACGCTTGAGATCCCGAGCCCTGGCCCCGTTTCGGTGGGATTTCGTCCTGAACATTTGACGCTAACTGAGCCGAATGCTGACCAGAGCTTGGCGGGCAAATTAACCTATAAAGAAAACCTCGGATCCGATGTATTTTTTCACATCGCGCAAGAGGGAATTGAAGGTTCAATCATTATTCGGGCGCAACCTTTAATTTCGACGCCGCAACAACCGGGTGATATTATTCATTGTACGCCTGTGCCAGGTAAACCTTTGGTGTTTGGCCCCGACGGGCAGCGGCTAAACTTTAAGGTTTTGGCCCAATCTGGAACATCATCCTAATGGGTCGTTCGAAAGCGCATTATTGGTTCGTTGGACCGGCAATTCTTTTGATGCTTTTGTTGTTGATTGCGCCAGTCGTTGTTGCTGCCGCATTATCTATGACCGATTACAGCCTTGGTAACAGTGGTTTTAATTGGATCGGCTGGGAGAATTATGAAAAGCTTTTCACCCGGCGTAGCTATAGTAAAATGTTCACAGCCTCACTAACCTATGTATTGCTGGTGGTTCCGATATCGGTTGCTTTGGGGCTGGGCTCGGCGCTTTTGATTTCTAGTCTGCGGATTGGTGGCGAGCTTTATAAAGCGATCTTTTTCTTGCCTGTTATGGCCACTTTGCTTGCGATGGCCATCGTTTGGGAATTTGCTCTTAACCCCATCGTTGGGGTGGTAAATGATATTCTGCGCTCGGGCTGTGATAAATCTGTGATCTATGGTTTCCTGTCCGGGTCTTGGTTGGGCTATGATCCATTAGAAAGTTGGTATGGATCCGCGTGTGAAAAGAAATTCCCGCTATGGCTGGGCGATCGAAAATATGCACTTGGTACGATTGCATTTATCGGGATCTGGCAAGCCTTCGGTTTTAATATGGTCCTCTATCTTGCTGGGCTGACCTCGGTTCCACGAGAGCTGTATCAGGCCGCTCAAATGGATGGTGCTGATAGCGCTTGGGAAAGATTCAAACTGGTAACTTGGCCAATGCTGGGGCCCACACATGTCTTCGTGATCACCATTTCTTCTATCCGATCCTTTCAAGTTTTTGATACAGTTGAAGCGTTGACGGAAGGGGGCCCGTCAAAATCAACCTATGTGATGATCTATGCTATGTTTGAAAAGGGCGTGCGGCAGAATCTGTTGGGAATGGGATCTGCAATTACAATCGTATTTCTCATATTCGTGCTGATCCTGACCTTGGTGCAGGTGTATTTTGTCAATCGGAAGGTGCACTACTGATGTATATTCAAACCAGTTGGCTGGGAGAGTTCTTCAAGCACAGTTTGTTGATGGCGGGGGCTGTTGTAGTTTTATTGCCCTTTTATTTGATGTTGTCTTATTCCATGAAAAGCCCTGCCGAAATAGAAACCAATACTGGTGGGTTTTTTGGCGCCCAACAAATCATGACTGATAACCGCTGCGTCAAAGTTGGCAATCCCGAAGAAGACTGCCTGAAGCGCCCAATTGTTTATAATTACACAGCAGCATTCAAAGAAGCCCCTTTGGTGCGCTATATGCTTAATGGTGTGTTCGTTACTGTGAGCATTTTCATCATTCAGGTTATTATTGCATTACCCTGTGCTTATGCCCTTTCTAAGCTTAGGTTTTGGGGACGAAACGTAGTGTTTGGCATGGTGATCTTCTGTCTGCTGATCCCCGTGCATGCAATCGCTTTGCCGCTGTATATTATGCTGGCAAAGGTTGGTTTAACCAACACCTATGCGGCGCTTATCGTGCCCTGGAGTATATCGGTGTTTGGTATATTTTTGATGCGGCAGTTTTTTATGACTGTTCCAGATGATTTGATTGATGCCGCGCGCATGGATGGAATGAGTGAATTTTCTATTGTTTGGCAGGTGATGCTGCCTACAGCTGTTCCGGCCCTTCTGGCGTTTGGCATTTTTTCAGTTGTTGCCCATTGGAATGATTATTATTGGCCGCGCGTTGTGATCACAGGGAATAAAGATCTGATGACACCTCCCTTGGGATTGCGGATGTTCAAGTCAGATATGGATGGAAATGAATATGGTCCGATGATGGCCGCGACCACTGTTATTGTTTTACCCTTAGTGATTATCTTTTTGCTTGCGCAAAGGCGTTTCATTGAAGGGATCACGATGACGGGAATGAAATAAGAATTTAGAGGGATACCGGTCTGTTTGAAAGCAGTGCCGGTTTAAACGAGGAGCTTGATGCGTTGCAAACGCACTTAGTTCTTAAAATTTAGGAGGTAAATATGAAGAACTTGACTAAAATTTCAGCAATTGCTCTGGCCACCAGTGTTCTTACGACACCGGTTCAAGCGGTTGAAATAGAAGTAGGCTATGCTTACTCGTCACTTTTTGATGTTACAATGGAGCGGCTCATACCTGAGTTTAATAAAGCGCATCCGGATATCGATGTGAAATTCCGTGCAACATATGAAAATTATGAGGATGGAACAAATACTATTCTACGCGAGTCTGTTGCGGGTGATTTGCCAGATGTGACCTTTCAGGGTTTGAACCGGCAGGCGCTATTGGTTGAAAAAGGGATTGCAAAATCTCTTGAGCCGTTCATTGCCGCCGAAGCAGATTTTGCAAAAGATGGCTATCATCAGGCGATGCTGGATCTTGGCACTTTTAACGGTGAAGTATATGGCTTGCCCTATTCGGTTTCATTGCCCGTTGGCTATTATAATATGGACAACCTAAACGCCGTTGGCATTACCGAGCTGCCAACCACTTGGGATGAAGTGATTGCCGCTTGTCATACGTTGATGGACGCTGGTCATAAAACACCTATGTGGTGGGGCTGGAGCGTTACTGGGAACTGGTTTTTCCAAGCTTTGATGTGGAGCCAAGGAGAGCCCATCCTTAAAGACGGTAAAGTAAATTTTGACGGAGAGGCTGGCTTGGCAGCTCTTGAGCAAATGAAAAAGCTATTCCGGGAATGCGATATGCCAAACCTGTCTGCTGGCGATGCAGGCGTTCCGTTTAACTCTGGTGAAGTTTCGATGTATTTCTGGTCAACATCTGCGGTTGGCGCAATCGAGCGTGCAAAGGGAGATTTTGAACTTAAGACAGGCAAATATCCTGGAATGGGCCAACCACCAAAGGGGCTTCCTGCGGGCGGCAACTCAGTCATGATGGTATCAACATCTGAGGATCCTGAAGAAATAGCAGCGGCTTGGAAATTCGTAAAATTTGCTACGTCTGGTATTGGGGCAGCTTTGGTTGCTGAAACAACAGGCTATATCCCACCAAATAAAGCGGCGAATGATCTTTTAACAGATTTCTATGCTCAAAACCCAAATAAATATACAGCGGTTGAGCAATCTGGGTTGCTGCGTGACTGGATCGCCTATCCGGGCGACAATGGGCTGGCTATTACGCAGGTTCTGTATGACGGCATGGAATCTATCGTGACTGGAGAGTCTGACGATATGGCAGAGCTTCAAGAAGAGCTTGTGGAAGAAGTCAACGACCTGCTTCCTAAGTAAGCTAATTTTTAAAACAATAAGATCACCGAGCATAAACGTGCTCGGTGATCTTGGTAAACAATGCACTGACAGGGCTTATATTATGACCACAAATATCGAAATTGAAGGTCGACGAGACAGGGCTGTTGCAAAAGCGATCGCCTACTCCTCTACATTCGTTGCTGAAAAAGCAGAGAATGCCGAAATTTGGGATATTGAAGGCAAACGTTATATAGATTTTTGCGGCGGTATTGGGTGCCAGAATGTTGGCCATCGTCATGAAAAAGTTGTTTCGGCCATAAAGCATCAGCTAGACAGTCTGACGCATACATGCTTTCAAGTAACGCCTTATGAAAGTTATATTGAATTAGCCGAACGGCTCAATTCTCTATATCCTGGGGATTTTGAGAAGAAATCAATGTTTTTTTCAGCCGGTGGTGAGGCTGTTGAAAATGCAATAAAAGTGGCAAGGTATTATACAAAGCGGCCCGCTCTTATTACCTTTACAAACGGGTATCACGGACGGTCATATATGGGTATGGCACTTAGTGCCAGAATGGTGCCGTTTAAAAAGGGCTTTGGACCATTCCCAGGCGAAATTTTCCGCTTGCCGTTTCCGGATGCATATCGTGGGATAACTCTCGAGGATACAAAGCAAGCCTTTGAAACCATGTTTAGAAGCGACTGCCCGCCAGATCAGATTGCGGCTATATTTGTTGAGCCGGTTCAGGGCGAGGGCGGTTATAATATTGCATCGGCTGAGTTTCTGGCCTATTTACGCCAGCTTTGCGACACGCATGGCATTGTTTTTGTTGCTGATGAAATCCAATCAGGCATGGGACGCACGGGAAAAATGTTTGCCCTCGAACATTATGGCATTTCGTCAGATCTAACCTGCGTCGGCAAAAGCATTGGCGGAGGTTTACCGATTTCAGGAATAGTGGGCAAAGCCAGCATTATTGACACAGTTCCACCGGGCGGGCTTGGCGGCACGTTTGGTGGTAATCCGATGGCCTGTGCTGCGGCGCTGGCCGTTCTTGACGTGATCGAAGAAGAAGGCCTTTTGGAAAAAGGCTTGGTGATGGGTGAATTGATCGATGCGCGGTTGCAAAAAATGGCTCGTAAAAACTCGTTACAATGCATTGGGGATGTGCGCGGGCTTGGCTGTATGAACGCGATTGAGCTGGTAAAAGACCGTGATACGGGGGAGCCTGATGGAGAGCTGGCGGCCAAAGTTGCCCAAATCGCCTTAGCTAAAGGTCTTATTTTGGTTACAGCCGGCCCAACGCGTAACGTAATACGTATTTTGGTGCCCCTCTCAGCGCAGCTTTCGTTGGTGGAAGAAGGTTTGGACATTCTTGAAACCTGCTTAGAAGAGGCTTGCTGCTGATGTGGCTTGTCGCGCTTAGCAAAACTTTAGGAAAACAGTCATGAAGATGAAAGCTGCCATTCTCAGAAGTTCCTCGGCGCAAAGGCCCTACAGTGAGTCCAAACCTTTAAGTATAGAAGACGTAGAGTTAGATCCACCAATGCGTGGTGAAGTGCTGGTCAGGATCAAAGCCGTTGGCCTGTGCCATTCCGATCTTGTGGCAATCAGCGGCGAGCGGGCAAAACCTATGCCAATTGTTATTGGGCACGAAGCGGCCGGGATCGTTGAGGAGTTAGGTGAAGATGTAAAAGGCTTTGCAATAGGGGATCACGTCGTTCCGTCTTATGTAGCCAGTTGTGGACATTGTGAAATGTGCAGTGTTGGCCGGCCGGCCCTGTGTGAACCAGCGACAGTTGCCAATGCCAAAGCAGTTTTTAAGGACGGAACAACGCGGTTACATCAGGGCAGTACTCGAATTCATCACCACTCTGGTGTTGCGGGCTTTGCTGAATATTCTGTTCTGCCAGAAGAAGCTTTGGTGAAAATAGACAAGTCCATTCCATTTGAACATGCGGCGCTTTTCGGCTGTGGCGTAGTGACTGGCGTGGGTGCAGTGATTAACAGTGCAGAGGCAAAACCTGGCCAGTTTATCGCAGTGGTTGGCCTTGGAGGTGTTGGCCTCAGCGCTGTTCTGGCTGCTTTGGCGATTGGGGCTAGCAAGGTTTTAGCGCTCGACTTAAGCCAGGAAAAGCTACAGTTTGCCAAAGAGCTTGGTGTGCATCATGCGTTAAACGCTGCAGATGAAGATGTGATCGAACAAGTGCTGACTTTAACGGGTGGCGGCGTGCATTGCGCAATCGAAACTGCCGGATCAGGCCAAGCCTTGCAAACGGCCTACAACATAACGCGGCGGGGGGGTACGACAGTGGCGGCAGGCATGCCCGGCGCTGAAACAATGATAAATTTATCGCATTTAAAAATCGCTGCGGAAGAGCGCTGTATTAAAGGCTCTTACATGGGCAGTTGTGTCGCAAAGCGAGATATCCCACGCTATCTAAACATGTTTCAAAACGGTATTTTGCCTGTAGATAGATTAATGTCCCGCTCTATTGGTTTTGATGATTTGAATGCTGCTATGGATCGCCTTGCCGACGCAAAAACTATTCGGGAAGTTTTGATCCCATAACGGCTTAAAGGAAGGCTTGATGGAATTTAAATTTTCAGCCAATACTGGGTACCTTTGGACGGACCTTCCATTTTTTGAACGTATAAAAATGGCAAAATTGCATGGGTTTCACTCTGTTGAGTTCCATGATGAACCACATTCTCAAGATTTGGTGGCGCTTAAAACCCTGCTGTCACAATTAAAATTGCCTGTTAATAGTATGAATGCCCACATGGGCCAAAGTTTTGGCTGTGCTGCTTTACCCGATGAAATCCCCCGCGCACGAAAAGATATTCGCGAGGCGATTGGAATAGCTGAAGATATTGGTGTGAAAGCTCTACATATACTGGCAGGGGTCACGGAAGATACTTCAGACGCCCATGAGGTCTTCTGTGCAAACCTTGAATACGCGCTTGAACATTCGAGGATAAAAATCGTAATCGAGCCGGTTTGTGAAGAGCAATTGCCTGGTTATTTCCTAAAAACCGTCACTCAGGCAGCACAGGTTCTCGATGTTATAAATAACCCCCGATTGAAAATCATGTTTGATTGTTATCATGTATTTACACAAACTGGCGACGTTCTGAAAACTTTCGCAAAATATATCGATAAAATTGGCCATGTTCAAATATCGGCTGCTGAATTACGCGCCGAACCCTTTAAAGGGGCGTTAGATTACTCGCTTTTATTGCCGCAATTTCAAGCTCTTGGATATCAGGGGCCGCTCGGATGTGAATATCGGCCCAAAACCAAAACAGAAGATGGATTGAGTTGGCGAGATCAATTCTAAAAATTGGACAGTTAAAATGGTATAGAAACTAGATAAAAAGCCTTTTTAATGGGTCATAATGCTCTGAAGTTTAGGAAGCTTAATTTCCAAAGATTGCAGTTCTCCAACCTGCTGCTTTTGCCTCTTCTTCAGTGCAAAACCAACGTTCACCTTTAGCCACACTAATTCTTGTCTTACTGTACCAAGGTGACCATGGCGGATGATAAATTTTCCTTCCGCTGCGTGATATATTACCTTTGATAGGACATCCCTCCGGTGCCTTTTGTTCCGCTGCGTTCCAGCGAGACTTTCGATAATCCCAAGGAGTTTGCGTGGTGGCTTGCCAAACACCCAGATTAGCATTCCTCGCCGTTTGTTCTTCGCTCACATAGTCGTAAGAATATTTTGTATATGCCCAAGCAAGACCTGCAGTCACCAATTCGGAATTTATATCGATACCTCCAGCCATACACACAGCGATGACACGGTTGTAGGCGTCGGTGCCTTTGTTTTCACAAAGAACTGTTTTTCCTCTAACAAGCAACATTACAAATTTGGTTGCTTGTTTGCCACATGCCCAAGTTCCGCCAGATTTTTTATTACACTCCTGTCCATGTTCAGGTGCATCAATACCGTGAAGTCGATATGAGATGCCCTCAATTTCAAGTGTATCTCCGTCAACTACTCTGGCGCCTTGAGCTTCTGCTTCAAAAGTCCAAGTGAGTGCTAGTAAAGTAACAAGTACTTTTAAAAAACTCATGCTACGGCGCCTTATTAATTTTAAGATCGGGCTATTGAACTAATGTTTTGTTTGTAATTTGAAAGCCACACACTTTAGATTTATTCTATTTTTGGTTTACTGTCTTGGTTTTTCTACTTCCTACAGAGAGGCTTTCGGACGGTATTGGGCCGACAATAAAAGTTATTTTGAATTCTTATGACGAAGGTAATTAACCAGTAGTCCTTCAATATTACTTTTTCCAACCGGATTCTGACTGTGGACATAATAGGTGAACTTAGGATGAAACCCTATTGCAAAACCTGAATCGGAGCGCTCGCCGAGGTCGCCGTCAACCATAGCTTTGGCAATGTCATGCCTAGTTGGCTCTTTATCACCTAAATCATGATCAAAGCTAACAAATAATGGTGCACCGTGAATCGATAGACAGGTTTTGACTTGGTCTAACGATCTTGCAATGTGCCATTTGCGCCCATCGTTCGGTGGGTCCCGCTCATCGTCAATAAGTAAAGAATAACTCATTATTACCTACTTTACTGATTTTGTCCGATTTGAATTTGACCAGTTACTACTTGGTTTATTTTAATGGGAAAATGTAAAAAATATGTTTTTGAAATGACAAATTATGTTGAATATCTGTCAAAAAAAAGTATTTCTATATGAATTTGCTTCGCTTTTGGAAGGTAAATTGTACTGAAGTAAATTCACGAAACATTGACTTTTTTAATTACATCGCATACTGGAGCAAACATGAAATTCATGTCTCTCATATGAACTAACGCTGTCGGGTGTCCCTAATCGGACCGCCTCTTGTGTTGGTATTGAAATATTGGAGATTGTAATGACTACCCTTAATTTTGAACATATTATGCGTAATATCACGCCTGCTCTCGAGGGTGTTTTATTCTATGGTGACCCTCATTCAAATTGGGAGCCGTTACTAAAATCCGTTGATCAGCATCATCCTCATACGGTGATTATCTTAGGAGATTTGATTGATAAACAAGATAAAGATAACCAGAAGGCCCATCAAACTGCGAGAGATGTGCTGGATAACTTGTGCAGAAAAGGTATTGATGTACGCTTGATTTCTGGCAATCACGATGTGGATAGTCCTGCTGTCTATGATCTCGTTTTCAAAGAATTAACCAACTTTCTTTTTGATGGTGGAGTTATTGAAATTGGTCCGAACAAGCTTCGAATTGCGGGCTTAGGTGGTGTGTTTAGAGGTAAATGCTGGTATCCTTATAAAGCTGACGAAACGGCAAAGGTAAAATACCACTCACCGGAAGATCTACTAGTTGCCACGCGCGAAACCGCTCGGTTCCGGACGGGTATTCCTTTAAGGCACCGTAATACGATTTTCCCATCAACTGTTAGGCAGTTCCAGTCTAAGCGCGCAGACGTGCTTATTACCCATGAAGGTCCAACAACTCATGAAAGAGGTTTTCCTGTGGTTGATAACCTTGCAGCAGATTTGGGCGCTAAACTGATTGTTTACGGTCATCATCACACACCGGCAGAAGCCTGCCTCAAAAATCACGCTATTGCTATCCGCGGTATGGGCAAAGCTGAGGTCTGGAAGCCGGAATAGAGATTTTTAGTAGACGCTGATTTGAGATGGATAAGGCGTTACGGCCAGCAAAATGAAGACTTTCGCCGCCTGTAAACTGATTTTCTTTTTATTTTGGGTTTAGAATTTGGTGTTTTAAATGTTGCAGAAAAATCGCTTTAGTAAAGAATCTCTTTGAGGTACCGTGTGATAAAAGTATCAAATTGATGATAAGTCAGAAGAAAAAGTTGGAAATCTCAGGTAATGATACTGCCAAAAAATAGCTATTTAATTTCAAACTATCGTCTGGTCCACATTGCAAAGGAACTGCAAAACCGTGCCGGGAAAGACGCGGTTTTACAGGCTAAGAAATCCTCAGATTTGACTGAGCAGGATTTTGTAGCAGCAAAACTTGGCCAAAAGGCTCACAGGATTGATGGTCATAAAGAGGCTTTGTTTCTGAATGCTGCGATTGAAATATTGAAAGATACGTCGTTTGCGGCAAGTGCTGGGTTATGTTTTAATCATCATGATATCCTAGGTGCATATGTTGGCAAGTATTCTGAGAACATAGGGGCTGCACTGAAGAACGCTCAGAAATATATCATTTTGGATGATGAAAATTTTAGTTATCAGCTTAAGATTTCAAGTAATGCAGTATCGTTAGTGCTAAAGTCGAACGAGTTATTCATTAAGTATGGAGATCGCCTCCGAGAATTCCTCGTTTTTAGCCTTCTTTCCGTTTTACGCGATAAAGCTGGTCAAAAATTTAACCCTTTGAAAATAAGGTTTGAGCATAATGTGCCGGACAGTAATTCTTTAATTCAACAACTTGTGGGTTGCCCTGTTTTATTTGATTCTCCCGAAACTGAAATCGTGATTCCTTTTTCTACTTTAGAGTTACCTATTTCAACTTATGATCCAAGTCTGCTTATTTACTTGGAAGATTATGGTAACGGTCTTCTTGCGGAATTAAAGCAGCCCCAACCTAAGTTAAGGGTGATAATAGAAAAATTGTTATTCGATAACTTACCTGATATTCTTACGGTGCAAGAGGTCGCAGATAGTTTAGCTATTGGTTCTCGTACTCTAGCGCGCAGGCTAACAGAAGAAGACCTTACTTTTTCCGTTATAGTGCAAGATTTTCGTTCTAAAATTGCATTCACCTACCTTGCCCAAGATCAAGTACCGATCTCAGAAATTGCTTTTTTGCTTGGGTATGCTAATCAGTCATCATTCACATCAGCATTTAGGCGTTGGACAGGCCAAACGCCAAATTCAGTTCGTGCGCAGTAAGACATTAATTTCTAATGTATACCTGCTGTTATGAAATATTTAATTGCGATTAAGAGGTGAAGTTTGCCTTTAAAGCGTAAAAATAGACTTAATATAGAATAAAACGTTATCTTGAAATTTGATTTTTGACCTAACTACGTTGCCAAATAAAGGGATAAGAAATGAACTTTATACAGTCGATTTCCACTTGTTTGAATAAATATGCCACCTTCCATGGTAGGGCCTCAAGGAGTGAGTTTTGAAGGCGGGACCTTCAGTAATTTAGATGTTAACAAGTTTTCCAAGTCTCATCATTAAAGTTATTAGATTGCTGCCGTATGTTCTCATTTTTAATGGGACGTTATTCCTTCTTATTGGTTTCTATACGATATGGTCTGCATCGTCTTTTATTTCACGTGCTACGGACGTGGAATTATTAGTGGTTCAGATTGAAAGCAAGCAAAGCGATGATGGGCAATTATACCGCCCTATTTTTTCAGCAACAGCTCCTGGCGGAGAGGTGTTGAGATACTTGGGTAATATGTGGGTTAGCCCGAAGCCGCACAATCAAGGTGATGTTGTTTCAGGATTGGTTGATTGGTCCTCTGGTGAGATGAAAAGTGTTGTAATGGCTGATTGGAGTAAGTGGTTTGGGACACTGTTTGCTTCCCTTGGGGGCATTTTATTTGTTGTAGGTGGTATTTTCATTTGGAGAATGCGAAGGAAGCTTCCTTAGAGACATTTCTGGCGATCTCGGGAATTACAAGTAGTGTTGATAAAGTATTCAAGGCATTTTAAGGGGTTGGAAAGATAAATCCTTTTTTAATTTGAATATCTGATGAACTGTTTCTTCTGATCTGTGGTAAAGGCGGTAATACAGTCCATTTTTGGCGCTGTTGACCAACACGATGTAGTGGTTGCCGAGACAATGCAACTTTGCAGGAAAATGAGCGGTAAGCCCTAATGAAAACAGACGATTTGACTACGGGATCTATGGCCTCCCATTTTCGTAAACTTGCGATCCCAGCCGCTTTTGGGATGCTGTTTACAACACTTTATAACGTTGTTGATGTTTATTATGCAGGCCTTCTGTCAACAGATACACAGGCCGGACTTGCAATAGGATATCAGGCATTTTTCATTATGATGGCAGTGGGCTTTGGGCTTAGTTCAGCGCTGAGCACACTTGTAAGTAATGCTAAAGGCAGTGGTAATAATACTCAGGCCCAGCGCTACGTAATACAGGGTATTGTGTTTGGTATAATTATCACCGTTTGCTGCATGATATTAAGCTGGTTCCTCGGCCCGGAAATCATTGTCCTAGTTTCTGAACCGGGGGCCTATCGAAATGCTGCTACAGGATATTTTTATTGGCTAATTTTTGCCCTTCCTGGATTTTTATTAGCATCTGGTGGCAATGGGATCTTGCTAGCTCATGGAGATAGCCGTAGCATGCTATGCGCTCTTATAGTGGCATTTGTGGCTAACATTGGTCTTAATCCTCTGCTAATGTTCGGCCTGCCGGGACTGTGGTCTGGAATGGGGTTCAATGGCATCGCTGCTGCCACGATCATCAGTCAAACAGGTGTGATGGCTTATATTGTGGTACGCATCTTTCAGCTTGAGATTATGCAATCTGTTCAGCTCACAGCTTTCCGGCCTGACATGGATAGTTTTAAAAATATTTTTGCACAGTTATTGCCGGCTAGTTCTGCAATAATGATCATGTTTACAACTGGCTTTGTTGTTCAGTTTGCGCTTAAGTCCTTTGGTAGTCACGCAGTTGCAGCTTACGGTGTGGCTTTAAGAATAGAACAGATTTTGTTGTTACCCGTTCTTGGCATGACGGGTGCGCTTTTGCCAATTGCAGGGCAGAACTTTGGTGCGCAGAAATATAATCGTGTCCGTGAGGCTTTAAAGTACTGCTGGGGTGCGGGCTTTGCGATGAGTTTGGTTGCTATCCCAACTTTGCTATTCGGTGGTAGCTTTGCAATGGCGTTATTTAGCAATGACCCCGATGTTATCCGAGCTGGCAGTAGCTATTTGCAAGTTGATGCCTTTTTATTCCCAATCTACATGATGCTTTTTTCAATCAACTCGCTTTTACAGGCATTTAAACAGGCAATTTGGACGTTTTGGATTAGTGTGTATCGTCAGGGTTTTGCAGTGGCGTTTTTTGTTTGGGTTTTTATAAACATTCTGGATTTTGGCGTGCAGGGTGTTTGGTTTGGCATTGCGGTGGCGGTGACAAGTGGTTGGATATTGTCGTTGGCCATCGTTCAAAATGTTGCCAGAAAACAAATTGGCGGATTGTTTTTTGGAGCATCTGCACTTAGCAAGTAACGCCAGATTTGGTGGAATTATAAAACTGTTGTGTAAAGTGGAATGAGTTTTATGATTTTATTTAAGCACAGATACCTTGTGTGTCTTTGAAAGGTGGAGCTGTCCAGAAGCTGGCGTTTTTTAATCTCTAAATAGCTTTGAACCTGATTATCCCGACTAGCGCAAGCAAAGTGGTTTTGGATGTATAGTGAAAAATAAAATACTGATTTAACACTTTTTACCCACAACCATGACCCAATACTTTTCGCCAACCTGCGCAACGCCAACAGAGCTTGCTCGATAGTCCAAAATATTTGCCTTATGTTTTGGTGATGTCATCCACGCATTCACAGTATCTGACCAGCTTTTTGTTCCTAAAGCTAAGTTTTCAGCGCCATAACAGAACTTGTAGCCAGCGCGCCTTAGTCGCTTGCGTAAATCAGAACCATTACTTCCTGTGTGCGAAATAAAGTCGAACCTCGCCATATCTTTGGAATGTGCTGTGGCTGCTTTTTCCAAACGTTTGTTGTATTTAAGCTTAGTGAGACCAACCGCGGATCTCTCCGCATTAATTAAAGATAAAGGACTAGCTACTGTTGCGTCTTCTTTAACTTCTATCCTTGAACTCCAACAAGGAGTGCTGGTTGTTATTAAAGCAACAACCCAAAGTGCTTTCACAACGTTATTCATTAGCATCATCTTTTGTACTCAAAAAGCTTAAGGGTTATGGGTTAGCAGTGCGTCTTTTATGACACTTCAATTATGTCTCGAATTTAAGAAAATTCTTTAGCCAAAATCATATCCAAGGCTGACAAGGCTTTCGATTAAAATGCTGTCGGCATCGAGAACGTCATTCCATTCTGCCGCTGTTAAGTTTTCGGATGATAGGTCCTCAGCTTGTACACCAACTAAAGCTGTAATATTTCCACCCATTCCAAGAACCTCAAAGTAAAGGTTACCATCGGCTTCCTCTACATTAACAGTGTCAGCAGACATGTTGCCAAAGTCGAAAAAATCAGTTTCCGTATTAAAGCCAGTAATCGCAGTTTTGTTAGCCCATTCCCATGTCAGTGAAGCACTATCAGATTGACTGTTGGTAAAATTCACTGTGTTAAAGCCAGTAAGTGAAGTGGGTGCGTCAGAACCATCACTATCATCATTTAAAGTGCTACTGCTGATATTAATAGGCACGTCTGTGTTTTCATTAGCGCCCGTCAAATTGCCAAGATGCGTCTGAAAGCCATCTGTTGTCGAGCCAAGTGGGGCTTCTGGCGTTAGAAGAACCGTACGATCTACCAGTGTTAGATCACTAGCAGAAATACCAAACGGAGTTTCCAGGTTGTCTTCAATGATTTGATCATGGTGAAACTCTATTAGGCCGGGAATGAGATCTGATTTCGTGATATCTGTAAAAGTTATGCTTTGCCCGCTTGGCATGGACCAAATTTTTAGACCTGCATCAGTATCTTCAACCGTTAGCCGTTCTCGGGTGCCAAAGTACAAAAAACTGATCTTCATTGCGCTTGGGTCAAAGCTATCGATAACCTCATGAACCCCGTATTCATGACTGCGGACATACACAGTATTGCTATCTCGAGGACCTACGCCAAGTTCCCAACTCATTACGCCTCCAAGATCTTGACGCAGATGCTCATTACCTACTGTGGCAAAGTTATCCATTGTTAAATCTGCAATTTTTACGCCCTGAAAAATCTGCATTGCATTAGTCCATGGGCTATCAATAGCGATCTCACCATTTGCTGTTTTTGTAATTATTAAATTGTGAACAGAGGTTTCACCAACGTCAATTTGGTCTCTTGAGATGTTAAAATCAAATACATCATCAGCGTTGATATCACCTCGGTATTTTGCTCCACCTTCAGGAGTTGTACCGGTGGTTACCGAAGGAATTCCGTCGTTGCTATCATAAATAATATCATAACCGTCAACGTTTGTTGGCGCACCTGTTATCGTCTGCCCAATAGCGGTGGCAATTTCGTTTTGTGCCGATTGTTCTGCTATTGAAAAGTTTGCGAGTGTAAGATCAGACAATCCGACGTCTTTTATAATGGTGGTGGAAACGGTGTTTCCTACACTATCCAAAATGACTATCCGCGTTGTCAAACCTAGAGCATCACCACTTTCTTGAAAAATCTGTAAAAGATCAGCTGTGATCCCTCCCTCGATATGCACCATATCTGTAGCAACTTCAAAACTGGTGATGATCTGATCGGAAGATGTTAACGTTATTGATGTCATTGTCCCAGCAACGTAGCCATCATCGTTTTGATTATGATCGTCATGATAGTGATCGTTACTCATGTCACCACTACTGGTGGTTTCACTTGTGATAAGATTAGCGAGTTTATTTTGCGTACTTGTATCAAGCGCATTGATGTTTGACAGTTTGAGGTCAGACAGGCCTATTTCGCTGAGTGTAAGGCTCTGGTTATTTGCCGGAAGAGAGATCGTAATACCCTGAGTGTTCTCTGTTATGTCGACAGCATCGGCACTAATCCAATCGAAGAAGATTGTATCTGTTTCTGGGTTAAAATTTGAATCGACAATTTTTTGTCCCCAGGCCCAAGTGATGACATGAGTAGCGTTTTGCGCTGTGACTTCTGGATTTACAGTACTTGCGCCATCACTACTTGGTAAGTCGCCTTGATTTTCTGTATCGTGTACGTGGTCGGTATTAATACTATCGGCTATTTCACTGCTATCTTCCGTGGTTTCGCTCATATCTACTTGAATATTTTCATCTGGGACGGTTGAGCCATCGGTGTTACTGACATTATTGTTACTCATGTCACCACTACTGGTGGTTTCACTTGTGATAAGATTAGCGAGTTTATTTTGCGTACTTGTATCAAGCGCATTGATGTTTGACAGTTTGAGGTCAGACAGGCCTATTTCGCTGAGTGTAAGGCTCTGGTTATTTGCCGGAAGAGAGATCGTAATACCCTGAGTGTTCTCTGTTATGTCGACAGCATCGGCACTAATCCAATCGAAGAAGATTGTATCTGTTTCTGGGTTAAAATTTGAATCGACAATTTTTTGTCCCCAGGCCCAAGTGATGACATGAGTAGCGTTTTGCGCTGTGACTTCTGGATTTACAGTACTTGCGCCATCACTACTTGGTAAGTCGCCTTGATTTTCTGTATCGTGTACGTGGTCGGTATTAATACTATCGGCTATTTCACTGCTATCTTCCGTGGTTTCGCTCATATCTACTTGAATATTTTCATCTGGGACGGTTGAGCCATCGGTGTCATTAGAATTGCTCAATTCGAGGTCAGTTTCAGCACCTTGTTCATTGAGATTTTCTTGTGCCTTTATCGCGCTAATGGGCAAACCAGTTGGATCCAATGTTAAAAGATCATAGAACTCCCCATTTCCAATAAACTGATCAAACTGGATAATATCTGTGGCAACGATATCCGCAACTGTTTGACGCCCTTCCCAAACATCGTTTCCTGCTTCAACTAGGCTTGCCCCAGCACCTTCAAGGTCGCTGGAACTGTCCCAAAACATTAATCCGTTAAAGTCGTTGGCCTTGGCCCAAGCTGCTTTAAGTGCTACCGTCGAGCGGGTCTCGATAGATACAAACTCACCCGTTTCGCTAAGTGCAAAAGCGGCCATGGAGTCAGTGTCATAAACCACTGTCCACTCAGACGGGTTATTTGCGATAGTAGTAAGAATATCTTTGGCATCATATATGCCGGCCTCAAAGGAGCCAGTAACTGCGCTCAGGCTGGGAGCACCAATTGCATTTGCAATTTCTGTTTCTGGATCAATATTCCACCCTCGTGCATAAAGTGGAATGCCAAGGTTCACTTTTTCAATATCAACACCACGCTCTATCATCGCTTTTATTGTTGCCGCGATGCCTGGTGAGCTTGTGTTTGAATAGTCATCGAATATGCCCGCTTGCAGACCGGTGCTATTTTCCCACCCTCCATGATAGTCATATGCCATAAGGTTTATTATATCAGCATGCTCTGCCACGCCGTATTCGAACCCAAAAGTATCGACCTGCGTTAGTCCAGGCGGTGATGCTACGCTGATTGTATAATCTTGCCCCGTTTCTGCTGACAGCCCATCCAAGGCAATATTCACGCCCTCCAAAAACTCGGCGTAGTTTTCACCGTCTTCAGCGCGAATGGCATTGCCTGACTGGCCACCACTGCCGGGAAATTCCCAATCCATATCAAAGCCAGTAATCCAGGGATTATCGCGAGCCATCTCAACAATATTATTAATTAGATTGTCACGGTTTTGGTCCAAAACTGCTGTGCTGAAATCATTAGAAAGTGTCCAACCTCCCAAAGCAATATTGATGCTTACATCCGGGTATTGTTCTGCCAATTGTGCTAATTGATTTTGATTTCCACGAGCGTCCCCGTCTTCCCACGTATCTGGAACACCGCTGATGCTATCTTTTGCGCTGAAGGCCTTTTCAGCCCATTCATAATTATCAATCGTGCGTAGTGAGCCATCCGACTCAACATCAAAAAACGCGTAGCTAATCTCACTTACATCATCGAAATTAATGCTATTTATAAAATGTTCACGTCCATAAATGCCCCATCCAGGATAATAAACAACAGTCATAATTGAAAGCTCCTCTTATTTGACACGTAGGAATTTCTAAAACATCAAAGCGTTTTTGTTGCCGCACATTGTTAAGACGTAAGATTGGGATGCTGCGTCAACAATGCACGTCTGCACACAGCCACGTTACCGTTACGTTACTTGGTAATGAGATTGTTAGATTACTGGTTGCCTTTTTGGGTTGATATTATCTGTCCATAAAGAGCAGTATTTTATATTTTTTGAATCCAGCGCATAATCAAAAGACTTAGGAAAATGATAAAATAACCATATTTTAAAATTTTACAAAATCTGCATGATACATTTAGCCAAGGCAATTCAGATCCGTTCAAATGGAGTTCTAAGATTGATACGAAACCCGAAATATTTATGATTTATTTGAGGCGTTTATTTAGGAAAAAACTGTAAAACACAGTCATCTTAGTTATTTAAGGAGTAACAAAAAGTGTTTTGTAAGCACTCTTAGTTATCGTTTTGTAATAATTAGTTGTGCCATTTCACTTTATCCACACCAATAAATCTTTTCATCCTCTCAAGTTCGAGTGAAAGCTTTTTGTATCGATTTTCTGACCAACTTATTCCATTTTCTGGCCAGAAATTAATAACTTTTAGGACCGATTTTTTACGGTCACCCTTAATTTCAATTCGTCCAATAAATTGGTGTCCTTCAAGTATTGGAAAAACGTAATAACCCCAAATGCGCTTGGTGGCGGGTACAAACATTTCTACGCGATAATCAAAACCAAACAAGCGCTTTAGACGCTTTCTATTACGGATCACAGGATCAAATGGATTGATTATACGCAGGCGCGATGTGGGCTGCTTTAAAGCAGCTAATCTGTCTTCAATATTAATAGGAGCGACTGCTTTAATCCATTGACCTTCTGATGTTTCTACTTCCACTTCTTGGATGTTGGCTTGTGTGCTGATTAACCAAGCATTTACTTCTTTTACACTCACAGCGTCCCAGTATTGCTGAAGTTCACTTGGTAGGCCAAATCCCATGCGGTCCAGTGCTGCGTTGCACAACCAGTTAATTTGATCTTTATCAGAAACATCTAAATCTCTTAGCGTTTTTGGGAAAATACGTTCTGCAAGATCATAATATTTGTTAAAGTTAATTCTGTGTGAAGTAGCCAACTCGCCAGCATACCACATATAATCCAGTGCAAGTTTATGCGGTGGCCGTGACCACATTTTTCCCGGACTATCTACTTTTGTATCAAAAGCATGAGTTGATAATGGACCATCACGGTCAATTCGGTTTTTTATAACCTCACGTTCATGTTTATCAGGCAAGCCCTTGAACTACTTTGCGTGATCCAATTTTTCTCTTTTTCTGTGGAACTGTCGTTTCCAAAATGGAAGAAACTCCATTGGAATAACTGATGCATCATGTGTGAAATGTTCAAAAATAGATCGTTCATTAGAAAGTAAATTATCAAGCATTGGCTCTCGGTAATTCTTATTTCGGCTCCATAAGATGTGATGATGAGCGCGGGATACTACTTGAATAGAGTCTAACTGCACAAAACCAAGTTTCTTAATTATTCCTAATAGATCAAGACTACCAGTAGGGGAAAGACAAAGCCCTTGAGACGCTAGCCATAGTTTACGAGCCATCTTATTCTGTATTTTTAATGGAATCACCAAATTCATTTAGCCTTTACACAGCGTAACTTTTTATAATTCCACCCAAAAAGGCTTTACTTTGATTTTATCAAAAAACGCCTGCAACCCCTCTACTGTCATTCCTAATGTGCGATCATTTACTAAAGGATGCACATAGATTTGGTTGCAGTTTTTCAAATTGTTATCGATGAATAGCTGTACTCCAGTTTTCACACCATTGATCATTGATAGTGGCGTTACAGCGCCAGGCCGGACACCCAAATTTTCCATTAGTCTTTCCGCAGAGCCGAATGAAAGTCGTCCAGTTCCTAGCTTTGTATTGAGAGTTTTGAGATCTATCTGTCTATCTTGTTCTGCAACCAAAAGAAGATTGCGTTTTTTGTTATCTCGCAGATAGAGGTTTTTAATATGACCGCCGCCATCTTTTGAAGATAAGAACTGTCCTTGAGCTTTCTTAGAGTCGCCTACTGTCCTTAAGGGCACATGATCAAAACGTGTAAAAGTAATCCCTAAATTATCGAGCGTTTCCATAATCGCATCAGATGAAATCGGAAGGCTGTCTTGGTATTTTGATGAGGCATCAAAAGTATTGTTCATTCTAAAGCCTTTTTCAAACTCTTTTTTCTTAATACATAATACTATATCTTTTCGTCATTTCAGGGTGTGTGGCAAAAAGGTAATTGCACTTAAGTCTTGGTTATTGTTGACTGTAATTTGGGTTAATCTTCAAACTATTAGTCCTAATAATTAGTTAAGAAAATAGCATAACCGCAATTGGAGAAAAAATGAAAAAAGTTTGGATGGGTGCTATTACAGCATTAATGGTGGCTAGCATAAGCGTTTCTGCGAAGGAATTTCCAGAACGTGAAATGCTTGGTGTCGTCATGTGGGGCGCAGGAGGCGCTACTGATACTGTTGCAAGGGCTATAAACCCGGCTGCAGAAGAAGCCCTGGGCAAACCTATTGTAGTATTAAATAAATCTGGTGGTGCTGGCGCGATTTCAACCGCATATGTCAATGCTGCCCCAGCTGATGGCTACACATTTCTGTATGGGGCAGAAAATCCGCAGCTTCACCCTGTAATGGGTGTGGCAGATTTAGATTATTCGAAATTTACGCCTATTAATATACTTGGCCGTGGAGTTGCAGTCGTGGTTGTACCCGCGGATTCCAAGTACCAAACAATGGCAGAACTGATGGCTGATATTGCGGCCAACCCTGGCGCGGTGCTTATGGGATCAACAGGTCCAGGTGGCTTGCCAAGTACTATCGGTGCTTTGATTGCTAATTCCGCACCTTTTGAAGTAACGGCTATACCTTTTGATGGCGAAGGACCTGGCCTGACGGCGATGCTTGGCGGTGAAGTTGATTTTATGCCTACTGGTATTTCCGCTGCAGCAGAGCAGGTCAAAGCGGGAAATATGCGTGCACTGGCAGTAGTGAACACAGAACCTGTGGATACTCTCCCTGAAGCACCTGCGATCACAGACGCAATTCCCGAAATGGCGAACTTTTTACCCTGGGGTCCATTTTACGGTGTTTTCGTCCGTGAAGATACGTCAGATGATGTTGTCGAAACTCTGACAGCTGCATTTACGACAGCAGCTAAAAATGAGACGTTCACAACGTTAATGGCGAACCGTGGTAACATTGTAATGAATATGTCTGGTGATGAAGCTAAAGATTTCTTGGTTAAATGGCAGCAGGTCACCGCTTGGGCGCTTCAGGATACTGGCGCGGCTAAAGTCAGTCCAGCTGACTTAGGTATTCCTCGACCATAATTGATTATGTGCCGGCCCGAATGTTTGGGCCGGTCACTCAAGCTTTGGAGATTTCCAGATGATGTCTGAACCTGCCAATTTCCGCAGGCCAGGAGAACTTGTATTCGCCTTGCTGATAGTTGTATTTTCAGTAACCGCCTTTTGGCAGGCTTATTTAATATCTGGATTTTCTGGAAAGGCGACCCCTGGTGTCTTCCCTATGTTAGCCTCCGGTATCATGATTGTTTCCGGTGTTATAATCGTACTTTCAGCTGCTCAAACACCAAAAAAATTCGACAATAAATCAGGTTTTTTTTCTGAAGTGATGTCGTTTAATCATGTTGTTCTGATTTTATTCGTCTTCAGCTATATTATATTGATGCCTATTCTGGGTTTTGTGATAAGTTCAGGTTGCTTTCTTTTCTGCTCATTCCAATTTTTATGGCGGAAAAACCCATTGGTTATGTTCGCTCTAACTGGGATCATACTTGCTGTAATATACGTGATATTCCGCGAAGTATTTCAAGTCTTCTTACCTCAAGGCACATTTTTACGTGATGGTTTTCAGTGACTGAAATAATAGGTTTTTTTTTAATATCTTGGACAGACCCGTGGCTGATATTTCTTACGGCAATTGGAACGTTTGCGGGCATTTATGTTGGTGCGATCCCAGGGTTGTCTGTCACGATGGCGACCTCGATCCTCATTTCATTTACGTTTAAATGGGACGTGAATGAAGCGCTAGCTTTAATTTCAGGTATTTTTTTTGGTGGTGTCTATGGAGGATCTCGTACAGCGATTTTGCTCAATATTCCGGGTGCGCCGTCAGCAATTGCTACTGCGATTGAAGGTTATCCCTTAGCCAAGCGTGGTGAAGCTGGAGAAGCTATTGGCCTGACAACAGTCATGTCCGTTTTGGGAGGTTTTGTAGGGATCTTAGCGCTTGCATTGTTCGCACCGGTCATTTCAAAATTTGCACTGATGTTTCAATCACGTGATTACCTACTGCTTGGTATTATTGGTATTTTTTTAGTTGGTACATTATCTGGCGAAAGCTTTGCCAAGGGCGTCTTTGCTGGAGCCCTTGGCGTGTTGATTGGTATGGTTGGGCTTGATCCATTGACGGCAGAGGGGCGCTTTACTTTTGGGTCGATCCATCTCCTTGGCGGTATTCCTTACGTTGCTGCGATGATTGGGTTTTTTGGAGTTGCTGAAGCACTTGTCCAGCTCCATACGCTAAACACGCCAGCTATGAGGCAAAAAATAGATCGGATAATCCCTAAAATTTCAGATATAAAGAAATATTTTTGGTTGGCGATGCGTGCATCCGGCATTGGTACGATAATTGGCGCGTTGCCGGGTACCGGGGGTGATATTGCAGCTTTGCTGGCTTATGACGATGCCAAGCGTTCAACAATAAAGCCTGAACGTCCTTTTGGCACTGGCAATCGTGAAGGGTTAGTCGCTCCTGAAGCCGCCAACAATGCTGCTGTTGGTGGTGCTCATATTCCAATGTTGACACTCGGCATTCCAGGAGATGCCGTGACAGCGGTGATCATTGGTGCACTGTTTATCCATGGGCTTAAGCCGGGTCCTCTTTTGCTTGTCGAGACGCCACATCTTTTCTGGTTTATTGTTGGCAGTTTGACCCTGGCGAACGTGTTCTTGCTGATTTTTGGTTTAACGGGTATTCGTATGTTTACCAAAATTGTTGAATGCCCAAAGGCAGTGCTCATTCCACTCATCATAGTACTCAGTGCAGTTGGTACTTATGCAATTCAGAATAATCCAGTTGACGTGTATTGGATGCTGTTATTTGGCGTTGTGGGTTACTTCATGAAAACCTACGGTTTTCAAGTGGGCCCAGTTATTTTGGGGGTTATTCTGGGTCCTATGATGGACAGTAATTACCGCCGTACTATGCTGCGTGCGCGACAGGATTTGGGCGACTTCTTGTGGGGTTTCTTTTCCAACCCGATTTCTTTGATTTTAACTACTGGCCTTATACTTATGCTCCTCAGCCAGACGCCACTTTGGGAAAAATTATTAAGAAAGCTACCTATCAGAAAAAGTTAGTAATTTGGAAGAGTTCGACCACCGACATACATATGACCATTTTTCATTACTGACATTTGTTTTATTTTCAGCTGGCCAAAAAATACTCTTCAATTTTCCTAGTGTCCTCCACCGTCCTCAAGGGCACATGATCAGAACGTGTATACGTAATCCCTTAATTACCAAGCATTTCTATAATCGTATCAGATGAAATCGGAAGGCTATCTTGGTATTTTTATGATGCATCAACAGTAATGTTCATTCTAAAGCCTTTTCTTTAAACGCTTTGCTCAAAAACATTTTAAGACAATCATGTTAGCCTTGTTAGACAAATATGGATATGCCTTTTAAACTTCCGAATTATTTACGCAGTTGGTCTGGCATGATGTTGTTTTCAACATATATCATGCGCAATCCATTAGAACTTTTTACATAATTTAAAATGGAATTTCATCGTCGTCTAAAGTTGGACTGATTGTATCCTGCTGAGTGTAGTGATGCTGACTGGTATTTGAATACGCATTATCTGCATTAGTGCCTTCGCGCGAAACTTTCCAAGCTTTGACATCTGTGTACCAGCGGCCATTATATTCACGACTTTCAAGATCTATTGAAACCTCAACGGCTTCCCCTTCTTTGATATTGAATTGATCAATTTTTTCACCCCAGGCCATGAAGCAGATTTTTTTGGGGTATTGAGATTCGGTCTCCAGGATATATTCCTGCTTATGCCATTCTCCATTGGTCGATTGTCCTGATTTTTTTGGTAACAGCTCAATAATCTTCCCTTTAATTTCCACAATAACAGCCTTTTCTGATAGTACTGAGTTCATGATTGCGCATGGATTAATCCAGTTTAAAAGTTTTTTTGAATTTAGTTAAAGTATTGTACGCAACTAACTCACCACTAGCTACTGATGTTCCTGTAGCGGCGCGGATCACTACCTGATGGGTTACCATTAAGGTAATACCACTATCATCATTTATTTTATTAAGCTTTAGTTCTAAGTCCCGTAGTGTAATTGATTTATCTGCGTAACCTTGAAAAAATGAGTTCAAGCCTGAAAAAGTCTGCCAATGGCCTAACTCTAGCAACTCGGTAGTTTCTTTGCAGCGACACCATTGGCTAGAAAATACTTCATTAAAAAGAACGCTGCTTTTTTTAATTGAAACTCCAATAGCATGCGCTTGCTTTCGGCCAGCTTTATCGAGATTTCTTTGAGTGCTGCAATCTGACAAGGAAAAATTATCAGGGTCACCAAAGCCTGGTGCTAATGCATGGCGCATAAATACTACATTGGCATCAACTTCTTTTATGGCCTCTTCCAGGGTGTGCCGGTTTTCAGGCGAAGCCTGCGTTGCGATTATCATTAGGAATGCTATTATTACGAAACGCATTTAGTTAGATCCTAGGTGGTAATGAAGTGGACTGTTTGATTGTCTTGCTGACCTTAATGCTTGGGCTTAAAGAATACGTTTAATAAAGTCACCTGTTACTCATTTCCTTTATACTTATGTGATGTTTCATAACTGTAAGATTCTTCAGTATACTCACGCTATGAATGTTCATTGGATATTTTATTAACCCTATAGTTTAAGCCGTATTTCTAAAAAGTAGGACGTTGTATAACTTTTGGGCACGGTTTGCCTCAAAAGGTTCTTGAAAATAACGTCGCATACAGACCACTTTTATATTATGAAGGTATATTTTGAAATCTTGAGATACTTCGAAAAACGTCTCTCAGAGGTTCCCAGAATTTTTAATGAGAGATGGATTTTACCCATCTGTAAAATTTTGAAATTAAAATGGACCTGTATGGTGCTAAAATTAGCCTTACTGGGGCATTATGTGTTGGCCCCTAGCCGCACCTGATTGGCTGACATTAAGATTTGGTACTTAACGGTGTAACAGGTGCTGGATGTGGGGATTTTAGGAAACAGATTAGAGTTTTTGCGTAACTCTTCCGCCCATAGTTACTAATGGAGAATACTTTTCAAATAATTCAAAAAACTCTCCAATTCGTGACCAGTTTTGGCCTAACTCGACATGCTTGCCAAAATGCTCATCATCAATATGCACTTCACTAACTGTATATATGATATTACCTGTCGAACCTTTTTGTGGGTCCATCATGTCATTAAGTTCTGTTGCTTTGGTGATAAAGTATTCAAGAGTTTGTAGTTTTCCGTCTTCATGCTTCAAAGAATGAGTTTCAGACATCCACTTTGCGTGAGATGAAACCAAATCATCAACAGCTGTTTCATCAGTTTCCGGGACACGCATAGTGAACCCAAATGCCGTATTTCCAATTTCAAAGCTCATTTTTATTCTCCAAATGTTTGATTAATAAGAAGTAGTATTATTTTTCAAGGATCTAGTTTAAATTGTAAAGCGGTTATGAAGGGACCGAATCCAGCTTATGCGTTACTCAAAAGAGCTGGACGCGATACCTTTTGAGAGAGAATTTATAACACTTATCAGAGGTTAAAATGACTCCAAAATAGACATGTAAAAAACCATATTTTCATGTTCTTTTGGTGTCTGGTTTCCTGACATGAGCACCTTTTGTATAAGGCAGTAATGCCTAATAAATGAGTAAATTTTTTCACTTTGTGCCATTGAGATATAACTTTTCACAATGAAAGTTGACTTAATTTTCTAATATATTTTTATGAGATTTTATTTAACTGGAGGTAACTAAATGACACCTAAAGAAGTAATGCAGAAAACATTCGACTGTTTTGAAAGTGGAGATATGGAAGTATTTCAAACTTTACATACAGACGATGTGGTTGTCACAATGAATGGATCGCACTCTTTATCTGGAACTTATAACGGTTTTGCTGATTTTATAGAAAACATGATTGCTAATATCCCATCAACATTCCCTGAAAATTTTTCGGTGACCCCAGAAAGTATGATGGCTGAAGGCAACATGGTATTTACCCACGCTATTGCCAAAGGTGACGGCTTGGACGCCTATTTTGGTTTTAGAGCAGAAGTAGATGGCGGCGCAATAAAGAGGCTTTGGATCTACGCCGATAGTCAAAAGCTATCTAATTCTTTTCAGGGACAATAATTGATTTAATTCTTGAGTGGGCTGAGTGATTATCCCCTCGATGCCTTTATCGACTGTGGCTTGTGTTTTAATTTAAAGCTTCCATCCATCCAAGAAGCGCTGCCGTGGTTTCATCGGGCTGCTCTAAAGTTGGAAGATGCCCGCAGTTTTCAATAATTTTCAGGATGCTTTGAGGCATTAAATTGTGCATTAGTTGATGCCGCTCTACGGGGCATAAGACATCATCCCGTCCACATAAAACAAGCGCTGGGCCAACAAAGCTGCGTAATGTATGCGTCTGGTCAATCCGGTCGCGTAGTGCTTTGGACTGACTGACAAAAACATTTGGACCAAGGTTTTTTGCCATCGCCATGCAGAGTTTTAAAATAGGTTTGTGATTTGGCCCGTTGGCGAGGTAATTTGGTTTCATTTCGTCACGCATAACACGAACTAGATTGCCCTCTAATACGGCAGTAATTTGTGTTTCGCGGTTTAGCTTTACGTGTTCGGTTTCTGGTAAGTGATTAGTATCCATGAGTACGAGACCCTGCACACGTTCGGGGGCTTGACGCAGAATTTCCATGGCAAGAATGCCACCCATTGATAACCCTGCCAGAGCAAATTTTTGTGGAGCCCAGGATAAAAAATCCCGAGCTCCTACACTCATATTGTCATATTTAGATATTGGTGCGGATAAAATTCGTCTCAGGCCTGAAAGGCCTGCAATCTGTGGTTCAAAAAGCCGTGTATCGCACATCATACCTGGCAACAGTATCAGCGGCGTCATGACAGAAGTGCCGCACCCTCGGTCATCGCTGTCAATTTGGCATAAGCGATGTCTGGGTCGACCGCGCCGAAACCTGCAAAGGTTCCAAAGCCACAATCCGATCCAGAGATCACGCGATCGCGCCCAACTATATCACAGAACCTCTCTATCCTTTGTGCCACTAACTCGGGATGTTCGACAAAGTTAGTGGTCGTATCGACAACCCCTGGAATTAGGATTTTATTGTCAGGAATTTCAGATTTTCGGTCACGAAAAACAGTCCATTCGTGTGCGTGACGGGGATTGGAAGTTTCAAATAATAGGTGCTGCGCCTTGGTTGACATAAGTGTTGAAAACACCGTGTTCATAGGAATATCGCAACAATGTGGTCCCTCATAGTTACCCCAACAGATATGAACGCGGACCTTCTCTGCTGGGATGTTTTTTAGGGCGTGGTTCAGCGCTTCGACATGAGTTGCTGCAACTTTCAGGAATTCTTTGTCTGATAAGTCTTGAAATAACATGTGACGCGACAACGCTAGATCGGGACAATCAAGTTGAAGATCGAGACCAGAGGCAACGATTGTTTCATATTCTTCCCGCATTGCGTCTGCGAGGGCTGCCAAATATGCATCGCGTGTTTTGTAATGATTGTTTTGTAGAAAAAGAGAGATAACGCCCGGAGATGCAGCATTCATAAAGCCACGTTTGGCCCCATGAGTTTTCATGGCATCCTTCAGGTTGTTGATATCTTTTTGCAACTCACCTTGGCCCTTTGATTTAACATCACCAGTGCACATTGGGCGGGCATACTGTGGAGTGCCTCCATCATCAGCAAGCCGTTTCAAGAACCCTGGAAACATTTTTAGATCTGCGGGGGCGTTGCGTGGGCTATCACCAGAAAAACCTGTGTACCGGTCTTTGACATATGTTGCATATGAAATTTTTGAAGTTTCGCCATCGCTTACAATATCAATACCAGCTTTGACCTGTTTTGCGACAGTTTCATCAACTGCTGATGTCATTGCTTCATCAAACGCAACCTGTTCATAAGTTTGTTCGTTTTCTCGCGCAAAAATGAAATCAACAACATTTTGACTGCGTGGAAGGCTACCAACATGGGTAGTTAGAATTTTAGTCATGATGCGTCTTTCCGATTAAATTGGGAATAATATTATTTTCTGGTCCATGTTGGTCCCGCAGGATCGTCGTTTGAAATAACACGATAGAGGCTAGCTTCGCCTGTCATTGAAGGTTGCAGGGTGTGAGTAAAGCCGGCCGGGAGCAGGCATGTATCACCGGGGTTTAAAGTCGATGATCCACCCTCCCATGATAGCTTCCAATGTCCATGCATTGGCATCAAAACAACTGAATAACTAATTGAAATTGGTCTATCGCCCAATGAGCCCCGTGTGATAAATTCAATATCAAAACCTGGTTTATCGGGTAGGATAGCGTCTTCACCCACAACTTTAGCAGGTGATTTACCTGCTAATCCCATTAGATCCAGATACCTTGCCACATGTCGTGGAATTATATCCAGCGCGACTGGTTCGGGCATTTTTTTGAGAACTGCTTCATCAAGGACTGGCATTGGTTCCACGCCATCGGGTAGCGTAGCGCCTTTTTTAGTATCGTATAGCTTCCCATTTTCGCCTAGAACCAGTCCGTGTTCTGCGGCGTCTTGAATAACCTGTGGAGCCCATACCACGCCACCACCAGCGTCGTCGCCACCCAGGACAGCCATGATCATTCCGTAATCGGTACCAATATTCTCAAACCCACGAAAAATCCCAGTTGGAATGTTGATGATATCGCCCTCTTCCAATGTGACCTCGCCAGCATCTCCCCAACGCCCCCAGAAAAACCGCCAGCGCCCCTTAAGGACAAAAAACACTTCCGCGGTTGTATGGCTGTGTAATGAATTGCGGCAATTGGGTGGTTGGCCTGCTGCACCAATGTTAAAGCCGGGGGTATCATTTATATGAACGTGTTGGTCTGCACTCTCACTCACCCCACCGCCAATTATAGTAAAGTTTTCCTTTTGGTTGCTCCCGGGTGTATGGGCGTCAATGAAGGCAGTTTTGCATGGTTTTAGATCGCCATATCGAACGATCCGTTTTTCCATTTCGGTTTGTATCATTGCATTATCCTGTCTTCAGCGCGATCTGTTTCCAGATCGAGGTTTCGTCAAATAAAGTGTATTCGCGGCGGATACCCCATGGACCAAACTCAACATGACTTGCTCCCATGACATGAACTTCAGCATTTGAGGGTTTGCCGAATGCCCCCCACCCATCGTGTTTGCCGGTTAGGCTCCAACGAATAGCTGCACGGGGTGACATCATTGGGTCTTCACGGCCTATTTGATGGTCAATTGTAAATCTAGCAGATGGAAATGCTGCCCGCAGTCCAATCCAAAAACTATCAACACCATCGGTTGATAAGAGTTGCTTTCCACCAGGGTAAAATCCCGCAACAGCTCGATCATACTCTGTTTGAATTCTGCCTAAGTCTGCACCCATTATGCCATTTAGAATATCAGCATATTTTGTGCCCCAAGCGTTTTCATTCCCGCGGCCTACGTATGGTCCAACCTTGTCAATGGAGGGATGGAAAGGCTGTATGCAATTTTCAGCACCCCCCTCGCGCTCAATTAGATCAAGAGCATACTCTTTTGGATCCCAACCAAGCTGCCGGACAACAGCCCCTTGATCCCTAATAAGCCATTCATCATTTATTTGGTTATTAATTGCATGACAATCTGCAATGACACGGTATTGTAGTTTTTTGCCTGTGGCCTTACCATAAACACCGTCACCCAAATGGGTTGCTGTTGTAAGAATTCGGTGTGAGGACAACATTCCTTTTTCCGGAGACCCTGACCAAATGACATCCTCGCCAAGCAACCGCCGATCTGGAAATTCTGCGAGCGTTGCCATAGTTGCGGCAATCACACCTTCATTTCCAAAAACAATCGATCCTGGAGAACGAACCGGAATATCTTTTGCATAATAGTTATGCAGTGTTGCAATATTTCGATGTTCCCAAATCTCCTCGGTAATCCCTAAAATGTAGTCGGGAAAATCGGTAAAACGATCTGAGAAACCTTTCATGGGGTCCATCCTTTTGGTATTTTTGCAGAGCCGCGAACAATGAGTGGGCTGTCCACTTTGATGTGGCGTGGTTCCGACGCAGGGTTGCTGATTTTGTTGAGCATTAGGGCAACAGTTTCCTGAACCATTGCATTTGCACGCTGGCGGACTGTTGTGAGATCATATGCTGCCCACGCTGCTGGTGGCACGTCATCATAGCCAATGATGCTGACATCCTCTGGTATCCGCAAACCAACTTCACTGCGAATGACATCCATAACCGCGAACGCCATATGGTCAGTTGCTATGAAGATCGCATCTGGTGTGGTGGGCTTTTCAAACATAGTGCGTGCCGCATTTTTCGCACCGTCGACAGTGAATTGCCCAAGGCCATGCGCATAAACAGGAAGATCTGCTTTAGCTAAACCATCACGAAAACCGGCCTCGCGATCCCGTTGAGTTGATGCACCTTCCCAGCCACCGATATAGCCAATGCGCTGATGCTGTGCTGCGGCAAAGAAAGCGGCAACAGATTGCCCGCCTGCAAAGTTATTTGAGGTGACAGCAGAGTGATCTGCAGTATCCTGAGACCTGTTGAACAAGACGACTGGAACACCTGCTGCTTCACAGCGCGCGGTTAAGTCGTTTGAAATACCGACGCTGGCAGTAATGATACCATCGACTTGGTAGTCTAGTAACTCATCAATCACCTGGTCCGTTGATTGTGTATCGTTAGATGCCATAAATACGAGAACGTGGTATCCTTTGGCTTGTAGTGAGTTTGATAGTTTTTCTAACGCCAGAGGGTAAAAGTAGTTATCTAAATAAGCGACAATCAATCCGATTATGCGGCTCTTTCCTGTAATCAAGGACCGAGCTAAAATATTTGGTCTATAGCCTAGCTCGAGAGCGGCCTGGCGCACTTTAAGGGCTGTCTTGTGGCTAACTGAGGCGCCTTTGGTGAAGACGCGGCTCACTGCTGACTGGCTGACGCCAGCACGTTGGGCAACCTGAAAAGATGTGATGCGATCAGCCAGCCGTCCATCCCCCGTCCACAAGAAGGTGGGTTCCTGTCACCATTGATGAAGCGCTGGAAGCCAAGTATAGTGTTGCTCCCATTATGTCCTCTACTTCACCAACACGCCCAAGCTTTATCTTTTCATTGATCCAAGCTGCACGTTCGGGATCATTCAGGGTTGCATCAGTCAAAGGCGTGCGAATGAAGGTTGGACAGATAGTATTAATCCTAATTCCTAATTCACCCCATTCGATAGCCATAGCTTTTACCATGCCTTCAAGTGCGTGTTTGGATGTACAATAAACGGTCCGATCTATTCCTCCAATATGACCCATTTGCGAAGAAATGTGGATTATAGATCCTTTGATATTAGCAGTTTTCATGGCTTGAGCTGCATATGTGGACAGGAAATATGCAGAACGTAAGTTCACGTCCATGACAGCATCAAAATCCTTAGGTTCGGTTTCTAATGCGGATTTATGACGGGCAATACCGGCCGAATTTACAATTATGTCAAATGGTGTAGCCATAGCCAATTTGAGAGAACCCAGATTTGATTGATCCAAAATTAAGGCTTCGGCGCTCCAGCCTTGGGCTTTCATTGCATCAACGGTTTCGTTTAAACGATGTTTGCCACGTGCAGCGCACACAACAGTCGCGCCAGCTTCTGCCATGGCGACTGCACAGGCCTGACCAATACCTGAAGATGCGCCCGTGACTAACGCATGTCTACCTTTCAATGACATTGACGGCGTGTTTGGTAACTTCATTTGGGTTCTCCGATTGGGAAATTCAAAGGTCCAATATTCCGGGATTTGTTGAACTCACGCATGCGTGCAAGCACGTCAACGCCGAGCTGTTGGTAGACATCCAGAAGGTCAATGAGAACCCAGTTTTCTCGAATTTTTTCACCATCCAAACGCCAAAAATCCAAGGAACGCATTTGAATCTTTTGCCCACTGGGCGCAATACCCATCCATCCCGAACCGGTCACAGTTTGAACCATGTCTGGCCATCCAGTTACGGCAACATAATCACCCTCAGAGAAAAAGTGTAATGTGGTTTCGTTAGGAAACTGTCCCCGATCCGGCATTGCGTTTAGAAAAGGTATTTGATGCCAGTTTCGAAAGCCTGAAATGCCTCTTGCAGTGCCAATTCCTGCTGGTCCGTACCAAGTCATTTTGGGGTGCCAGAAACGTTCAAGCTCCATTGTTTCCGCCGGTTTGACTGGATGACGGGACATGGCGGTCAGCATGTTTAGCACATGAGTTTGACAGTATTCTGAACGAGATTTTTGATCTGTTGCATCTACCATACCGTCTTGGGTAATCGGTCCGGGTGTGTGCCATTCGCGACCCAAACTTGGGGCCATTGGCCAAGCGTTGGATTGCATCATTAGCTCGGGGATATCCCAAATTGCTTGAACCTCAATTACTTGCCCATCTACAATATGGTAAAATTCATGGAAACGCATATGCGCCAAATGACCCGTTGGTGGAATATCCAGAAAGGCTGTTGCAAAGGTCCCTATGTAGGAGCCACAGCATCCAATCCAATTTTTGCCTTCGGGGGTCTGTCCGCTGACGATGATTGTGTCGCGACGCTCAACATCGGGTATGGCTTTGAGTAATGGCGCAAAGCAAGTATCGTAAAAAGTAGTTCCTTCAATGTCTCCAAAAGGATGACACATGTGAACGACTGCTCCTGATGCCATAAGTTTTGTAAATGCTGCTTGCACAGTTTTTTGCTCAAAATCTCGCAGCGCTGCCAATAGCGGTGTAATTGATTGGATGCTGCGTTGCGAGATGTTCATTTATTTACATCCTGGTAGGGTGCGCCTTCGCCATAGGGAATGTTGATCCCGCCGTACCGACGCACTCGGATATTGCATTGCTCTGCATGACCAACAAATCCTTCAAGCATACAAAGGCGGCTACCGTATTCGCCCACCAACGTTGCAGCTTCATCTGTCATGATCCTTTGATATGAATGTGTTTTTAGATACTTCCCTACCCATAGCCCACCAGTATACCGACCAGCTTTTTTCGTAGGTAAAGTGTGGTTTGTACCAATGACTTTGTCCCCATTCGACACATTGGTCCGCGCTCCCAAGAATAATGCACCATAGCAAGTCATATGTTCTAAGAACCAATCATCGCGGTTTGTCATGACTTGCACATGTTCAGAAGCGATATCATCTGCAGTTGCGAGCATTTCCTCGTAGGTATCACATAATATGACTTCGCCATAGTCGGCCCAGCTGACAGATGCTGTATCAGCAGTTGGTAGAATTTTTAGTAATCGGTCGATTTCGCACAAGGTATCTTCAGCCAATCTACGTGAATTGGTTAGTAATACAGCTGGGCTATTGTACCCATGCTCAGCCTGACCAAGAAGATCTGTTGCACACAATTCACCATCAACGGTATCGTCTGCAATTACCATAGTTTCTGTTGGGCCTGCGAATAAATCAATTCCGACTCGGCCGAATAATTGGCGTTTGGCTTCAGCCACAAATGCATTTCCTGGGCCAACCAGCATGTGAACTGGCTCGATTGTTTCCGTACCAATCGCCATTGCGCCGACGGCTTGGATACCGCCCATAACGTGAATTTCATGGGCGCCGCCAAGGTGCATAGCAGCAATCACTGCGGCATTGGGTTTGCCGTTAAACGGTGGTGTACATGCTACGATCCTTGGAACACCAGCAACGGTGGCAGTGACAACAGACATATGCGCTGATGCTACCATCGGAAACTTTCCACCCGGAACATAACAACCAACTGATTGAACTGGAATATTTTTATGTCCTAGAATTACGCCAGGCATTGTCTCGACTTCGATATCTAACATGCTGTCGCGCTGAGCTTGAGCAAAGTTACGCACTTGTTCTTGCGCAAACTTAATATCGGCCAATTCGCGATCTGACAGTGATGAGATTAAATTGTTAATCTCAGTCTTGGACAGTTTAAATGACGTGGGAGAGTAATTGTCGAACTTGGCTGAGAGTTCGCGAACTGCGGCATCGCCGCGGAATTCGATATCTTTTAAAGTAGCTTCGACAGTGGCTTTGGTTTTTGCATCATCCTCTGCACGTTCTGCATCCGGTTTTCCGCGTTTTAGATATTCTAATGCCATCAGTCTTTTCCTATTTTTTTTGGGGGTGATGGCGGTGTTTTCTCGCCTCGGTCGTAAACTTCCCAGCCATGGCCATTGAAAACATCAACGCCTAATTGTGCGAGGACATGTGGAAAATCAACCATTACCCAATTATCGATGATTTTGCCGTTTTCCACTTTCCAGAAATCCATATAGCGGATCTGAATGCGCTTACCAGTCGCTTCGACACCCATAAAAGTGCCTGAATGCAATGCCTCTTGTCGCCCGAATGCGGCTGCCCATTCGCCCATGTATAGGCGTGCCTTGTCAACGCAAATTTTATCTGAAAACGCAGCTTGAAATGGCTTCTGCCAATTGTCCTGGAATTCCTTGATTCCGTCTTTAGTCCCACAACCAGTATTACCCATCCAGCTAAAACCTTGACTGAAGAATTCACCAATATCAGCAATGCGGTGGTCATTCAGACCATCTACCATACCCTCTATTACTGCACGCGTTTCCTCAGTTTTAGACATGTCTGTGTCACGAGAAAGTACTGCCTGTTCTGGGCGTGCTCCACTCATCCTTTTACGGCTCCTGCTGTAAGGCCACTTACGATTTGGCGTTGGAAAAATAAGATTAAGACAAAGAGTGGTGCAGTCGCTGAAACAACAGCTGCAACTGCGAACATGACGTTGCCTTCTGTTTGGGTAGTTCCTAGGAAGCTGGCAATTTTTGGCACCATCGTTTGGTTTGCCTGGCTAAGTAACGTCGCAGTCACTGTGAAATCGTTATAAGCTAAAAGGAATGAGAACAATCCTGTCGTCACAACGCCTGGCCACATTACTGGAACGATAACATGGCGAAAAGCTTGAAAACGTGTGCAGCCATCTACCATCGCGCTTTCATCAAGATCTTTTGGAATATTGAGAAAAAAGCTGTGGAGCATCCAAAGGGTGAACGGTTGATTAATGGCTACCATTACAATGATTGCCGTTGGCAGGTAGCCCCAAAGGTTCCATTCGAAAAACGGCAGAAGATATCCGGATACTAATGTGATGTGTGGCATGGCCCGGAACACCAACGCTAGCATCAGCAAATAGAATGCGTATTTTTTCCCCGAACGGGCAAGGGCATAACCACCAAGGGTTCCGAGTGTCAGTGAGATGAAGACGACCGAGACCACAACTATGCCGGTATTTAATGCAGCAAACCAAAACTCTTTGGTTATCCACGCGCCATAATAACCCTTTCCAGTGAAAATACTGCCTGTTTCGATATGTGTGCGAACGCCGTAAACCGCGTTGGCCCAGTCTGCTTTTGAAAAGAAATCGCCCTGTACTTTAAAAGACCCCCACAGCGTCCAAAGGAACGGAAAACCTGCGGCAATGATCCAAATCAAGACTAGGCCCCAGATAATCGTATTCAAAATGGGTGATCGGCGATGAATAATATCTGACATCACACCACCTTCTGATTAAAGTCGCGCCATGTGCGGATAAGTACTGGAATAAGCAGTATGCCTACGCCGATAATTGTTAGGACAGAGGTCGCGCCGGCGGATCCAAAGAATTGCCTCTCAGCACCCACAAGATCATTGTAGATAATCCATGACAATGAAGTCGCACTGGCTTGGGCAGAGAAGCTGACAATTGGTTCAAAGACACGAAAGTTGTCCATCAGTTGTATTAGCAAAATAAAAACTGTGAGCGGCATTAAGTGAGGCAAAACCACATAGCGGGTCCGCTCCCAACGTGAGGCTCCATCGATCATGGCTGCTTCCATAATGTCGTCAGGAACTGTTTGAAGGCCGGCGTAAAAAACGATGAACGCAAATGGGGCAGAGTGCCATACACCATAGACCATCAGCATGATCCAAGTGAGAGCGGGGGACGCCTTTAATGACAGATTTGGATCATCAAATATTTGCTGCAAGGCCGAGCCTAGAATACCATTGGCATCGATCATCCAGAATAAGATCAGGGACCCTATCAAGGGTGTTACGATCATTGGTAAAAGAGAAATAAAAATTGTTGGGCCTTTAATCCTTTTGGGCAGCGCGTTTACGCCAAGTGCAATAATAAACCCAAAAAAAATGACCAGCGGTGTTACGATAAAAGTGTAAGTTAATGTGAATGCTAGCGCCCGATAAAACGGCAAATTTAATGCCTTGGACATAAAGTCAACAAAGCCATTACTGGATTGCAATGCTAAGCCAATTTCTATGAAGGCAAGATGGTTACGGTTGGTGTAAGTCCCTAAACCGTTGAATTGGCCTAGCGGGCGCTCTTCTTTTAGTTTTGCGGTTTCTTCGACGTCTATTTGTAATTCTTTTTTACAGCCAAAGGGACCGCAGTTTTCAACTTCTACCATGACTGCTTCGTGCTCAATATGCATCGATTGCACCGCGACAGAAACAATCGGCAAAGCGATAAAAAGCAGCATCGTAATTAACGATGGTAAAATAAACCAAAAAAAGGTGCGGTTTTTCATCAAGCTTGCCCGAGGATATGGTGAGACTAAGTCGGCAAGGAAGGGGACAGAAAGCCCCCTTCCGGAGTGGTTTATTTTAAAAAACCTTGCTCTTTTGCTGCTGCCGTGTATGCCGCTTCAACGTCAATCAAAGCTTGCTCTGCACTTTCGGACCCTTGTAAGAAATCAGAGATTTCTGCGCCGATAGCGCCGTGCAGCGCTCCCATGAATGGTAACATTGGGTATGGTGCTGCGCCACCACTTGCTGTGCCTGCAACGCCTGCTGATGCTGGGCTTGGTATATAGCCTTCGACCAACCATACTGCTGCGTCATTGTTTGCTTTGACAACTTCAGGAGAAATGCCGTTCATCAAAGCGGCGAATGTTGCCTCTGCATCTTCGTCTGAAACGTTGGTTGAGATCGCGATGCCGTCCCACCATAATGTTGAGGCAGGGCGTGGGCCGTTACCCCATGATGGCGCGGCAGAAAGAACGGTACCGGCAACGACTTCTGCTGTTGAACCTTCGTCGTCTAGAACTGCACTACCACGAGATCCCCACATTGTTGCCAATGCAAGATTACCAGCTTCCCACTCAGCTTGAGTCGCGTTTGAATCGTATGTCAGGTAATCAGGGTTGGAATAGGCAACTAATGATTTCAGCATTTCCAGTGTTGCAACGCCATGCTCGTTGTTAATCGCAACTTCTGCAGTGCCAGGGTTAAAGAAGTCAGCGCCCGTACCCATGTACATGTTTATAAACTCTTCAGCTAAATTCCAGCCTGCTTTTGTGTTTAAAGCAACTGGATATTCCATTAGGTCAGCTGCGCGAATTTTTTCTGCCGCGGCAAGAACTTCTTCATAGGTCGCTGGGATGCTATCAACGCCAGCAGCCTTGAGAACGTCCACGCGTGAAAATAGGTGTTGTGCGTTAGCCATGAAGGCAACCGCCATTACTTTGCCGTTCACTGTGATCAACTGGTTTTTGTTTAAGGCAGCACCGTATTTTGCAACCATGTCATCCAATGGACGCAGTAAACCGTCATTCATCAATGCAACGAGGGCAGAGTTGTTAACAATAACAGAAGAGTATTGTGCAGGGTTCGCTGTGAGCGCTGCAACCATAATGTCTTTATAATCTTTTGTAAGATTGGTTTCAACAGTAACGCCGTCACCTGCGCAAGTTGCGGCGACTGATGTCACAGCTTGGATCGCTGGAAAGTCGTTTGACAGAATGCTGACGTTGCCACTTGAAATGCCACACCCAGCGATTGCTGTACTTCCCAAAAGTGCAAAGGCACCTGCGAATGTAATTGTCTTTAGAAACATCTGTTTCTCCTTGGTTTTCAAAAGATGCGCCTTGCAAGATCGCACCTTGGTTATTCCCCTTTTGGGGGATTTTCTTTGGGGTTAATCCCCAATTCGCGCACCCGTTTGTGTATCGAACAAATGGCAAATTTCATTTGGTACAGAGATGCGAACCATTTCGCCGATCTGTGCACGATAATCTTTTGACGTTTTAACGGACACCAACTCACCGTTGACACGCACAGTGATCATTGTAGCGTCACCTAGAAGTTCAACTGTGTAAACGGCGGCGTGAATCTCACCGCCAGTTTTTACAATGGACGCATCTTCAGCACGAAAGCCAAGCTGAATAGGTCCGTCCGCGGTATCAAAGCCGGAGACTTTGATATGTTCGCCTTCAAATACGCCACTGGTAAAAATCCCAGTTATCAGGTTCATTGCAGGTGATCCGATAAAGCTTGCGACAAAAGCGTTGGACGGATGGTCGTAAATTTCGGTTGGACTACCAACTTGCTGCACAACTCCGCCCTTCATTACGACCACGCGGTCAGCTAACGTCATCGCCTCAATCTGATCGTGCGTCACATAAATAGTGGTAACTTTGAGCTCATGACTGAGGTTCTTAATTTGCGCGCGCGTCGAAACGCGTAGCTTTGCATCCAAGTTAGATAGGGGCTCGTCCATCAAGAATACATTGGGCTCACGCACAATTGCACGCGCAAGTGCCACACGCTGGCGCTGCCCACCTGATAGCTCTGCTGGTTTGCGGTGGAGGAATTCATCCAGTTCAACCATTGCAGAGGCGCGCATCACGCGTTTTTCGTGTTCCGCTTCGGGAATTTTACGCACTTTCAGCGGGAAACGAATATTTTCATAAACATTCATGTTCGGGTATAAAGCATAGGATTGAAAAACCATCGCAACATCGCGATCTTTGGGATCCAAATCATTTACGCGCGCACCGTCGATTAAGATTTCACCGCTTGTGACGTCCTCCAGACCTGCGATCATCCGCATGGTCGTTGTTTTGCCACAGCCAGACGGGCCAAGCAGGACCAAAAATTCTTGATCTGCAATCGTAAGATTGAAGTCTTCAACACCGACAAAGTTTCCCCATCGCTTTGATAGCCCGCGCAATTGGATTTCGGCCATACAGTCCTCCAAATGATCAAAGACCATTTTGCATACGTTTGCAAAAAAGATATAGACTTTGATTTGATGTGCATGCAAGCGAATTTTGCATGCATATGCTAGGTGATCGTGTCAAACGCTGTAAAGACTTTAAGTGCTGAAATAAAAAAGGAATGAAACATTGGCTTTTCAAGCTGAAAAACAAGTCGTGCGTGAATATTACGATGTATTGGACAGTGTCGAAATCGACGGAATCAGTAGGGTTTTGAGTGATTACACCGCGGCTAAATACACATGGCGTGGATTTCACCCATTTCATTCACAAGTTAGTTCAGAGATGGTTTCAAAGATTTTCTGGCAGCCTTTTCGCAGCGCAGTAAATCACATGCAGCGCCGGATGGACGTCTTTTTTGCTGGTGATAACTTCATTGATGAAGACGGATCAGTGTGGGTGTGTTCTATGGGGCACTTGATGGGTTTGTTTGATAGCCAATGGTTGGGTATTCAGCCCACCGGTAAGATGATCTTGTTGCGATATGCAGAGTTCCACAAAGTCTTAGATGGAAAGATTGCTGAAACAGCTTTCTACTTTGATATTCCGCATTTCATGATTCAAGCAGGGTACGCTCCTTTTCCAGATCAAGCGGCAGCACATTTCGTTCAGCCGGGGCCCGCTACTCATGATGGGTTACTCTTTGCAGATTTTGACCCCGCCGAAGGTAAAAAGACATTGGATGTCATGCACAAAATGATAAGTGATTTGGGACAATGGAATAGTGGATTACCGCTTGAAGAAGAACTCGCTCTTAGTTGGCATGATGATATGATTTGGTGGGGACCAGCTGGTATTGGCGCAACTTATACTATTAAGCGATATGCAGAGCAGCATTCGGGGCCATTTAGGTCCGGGCTAAGCGATCGATCAGGGACGGGGCACATAGCTCGCATTGCAGAGGGGCACTATGGCGGATTTTTTGGTTGGCCCAATTTTAGAGCAAAAGTAACGGGTGGCTATTTAGGACTGCCATGTAGCGAAAAGTTGTGTGAGTTCCGTGTTATCGATATTTACCGCCGTGAAGATGACAAACT
>ERZ1047472.22-NODE-22-length-153621-cov-20.884441_pt1 | contig 153621 bp, 167 predicted proteins | sample MGYA00383095_ERZ1047472 | MGnify/ENA primary metagenome ERZ1047472 (study PRJEB29581, sample SAMEA5548365) | metagenome | biome: marine; feature: coastal; material: water | depth 1 m | study: Short-term variability in the microbial, nano- and picoplankton... | reverse complement strand
CTTAATTATATACTTAAACTTATCTCATTTAAAAAAATTCTCATTTTTTTAAGCCAGTTGGTTTAAGTGAAGAAAAGTATAGCAAGATTACAGTTGACTACACCAAAATTTTGGTAGATTTAGTATACTCGTTAAACCCCAATGCTGTTTTTAATTATGTTTCTGGAGAAGGTACCGACAGTTTTGAAAAAGGTTCTACAATGTGGGCAAGAGTAAAAGGAAAAGCAGAAAACTATATGCTCAATAAAGGCTTTAAAGATTCATACGCATTTCGACCAGGAGCTATAATTCCTGAAAAAGGAGTAAAATCAAAAACTCAGCTTTATAATGTTTTCTATGTTTTAAGTAAGCCCTTTCATTTTTTAATAAAAAAGATGAAATCCGTAACAACTAGCTCAAACCTTGGATTAGCCATGATTAACTCCATTGATTTTCCTCAAGAAAATAAACACTTAGAAAATCCGGAGATTACAGAGTTGGCTGAGAAAAGAGTTTAGAATAAATCTGAAAACTTAAAGCTTTGATCTAACCTTGCCCCTTTTTCGGTGTCCTTTAAGGTAATTACCTCGTTTTGATAGTCATGCTCCATAAATAGATACAAATCTTCATCTATCGCTTTTTTGTAAAAGCGCTTACGATCTTCTAAAGTCAATAAGGGTCTTGTATCGTAACCCATTACATAAGGTAAAGGAATATGTCCAGCCGAAGGTAATAAATCAGCCATAAATGCTAGTTTTTTCCCTTTGTAGTCGATTAATGGAATCATCATAGCGTCGGTATGTCCATCTGCATAAAAAATATCGAAAGCATCGAAACCATCTTCTTCAACAAATTTTAACTGTCCGAGTTCTTGCATCGGCATAATGTTCTCCTTTAAAAAAGAGGCTTTTTCTCTAGCATTTGGAACAGTTGCCCATTGCCAATGCTTTTTATTAGTCCAATAAGTGGCATTTTTAAAAGTAGCTTCAAACTTCGATCGATCAGTATTCCATTTAATTCCACCGCCACAATGATCGAAATGAAGGTGGGTTAAAAATACATCGGTAATATCATCCGGATGAAAACCATGTTTATTTAAGGAGCTCATAAGTGTATCGTCTCCAAACATAAAATAGTAGCTAAAGAACTTCTCAGACTGCTTATCCCCCACTCCATTGTCAATTAAAATCAATCGGTCGCCGTCTTCAATTAACATACAACGCAGTGCCCAAGGACACATATTGTTGCTATCTGCGGGGTTTGTTCTTTGCCATAAAGATTTAGGAACTACGCCAAACATTGCTCCACCATCTAACTTAAAATTTCCTGTTTCTATTGGATATATTTTCATAGTGCTAATTTAATAAATAGGAGTTTAGTCCATTATTAACTTAATGACTTCTGAACCCAATTTTGATTGAAGTTGAATAAAGTAAAGCCCTTTGGGTAAATCTATTGGAATTTGATTCTTACCAGGGTTTAGCTGCATGCCGTTTAATACAAGCTGACCATTAGAACCGAGAATCAGCATATTAACTTCTTCTTTATATGGATTTTCTATTTGAATGAATTCCTTTACTGGATTAGGATATGCTACATATTTAATTTCATCAATTTCTGATCTATTAAAAATTCCAACAGCACTAGTTGTATCTATTAATTTTAAGGTATAAAAATTAAACTGTCCGTTTGTTAACACATTTGTTACTCCCGTTTGAGGATCAAAATCTGTAATATTACTAAGATAACTACCAGTAAAAACATACTCATTACTAGAGCTTTGTGCCATATCCTCTAGGTATTCGTAATTCGGTCCACCAATTGTTGCAACAGAGATAAAGTCCCCATTTTTACTCAATTTCAAAAAATAGATATCAAGGTCGCCATTTGATGTTATATTGAGTGCAGAAGAAGAATCTGGATCAAAATCGCAAGTTCCAAAAAACTCACCAGCTATTAAAACTTCGTTCGCTCTATTAAACCCAATTCGATTTGCATAGCTTCCATTTACTCCATACACACTTTTAGCCCAAATAAAATTTCCTTGCATATCTAATTTCAAAATGTATGAATCAAAATTTCCTGTTGAAAAAAGTGGATAATTAGCGGCACCTGAATCCATGTCTAAGGTATCTGCAAAGAAGCCTGTTACATAGATACTCGAGTCATTCATCTGAATATCCGTATTTTCAGATGAACCTGTACTTTCAAGGGTCTTCACCCAATTTAAATTCCCACTTGAGTTCAAATTAAGAATATAAACGTCATAAGACCCTTTTGATGTTATTTGTAAAACTGAACTAGAAGGATCAAAATCTGCTGTCGCTTGGAAATTACCACCTAAAAGAATATTGTCATTATTGTCTACTACAAAGGAACTGTTTGATATAAAGAATGTTCCCCCAATGTCTTTTCCCCAAATCCAATTTCCATTGGGGTCAATTTTACAAACGAAAACATCAGTTCTGTTTCCGTTACCTACACTATCTGCACTATTAAAAGCCCCAAAAGAAAATTGATTATCGAAACTACCTCTTTCTCATCATCTTTCTTATTCGTTCTGTTAGGAAAATTTTAAACGCAGAAGAAAAATTAACCAACGAATTACGAAACTCTAAGAATATTTTAGAACAGAAAAATGAAAATATTCTGGATAGCATAAAGTATGCGAAAAAAATTCAAAAGGCCATTTTAACCAAGCAGTCCGAATTTGAAAGTTTATTCTCAGACTCATTTATCTACTTTCTACCAAGAGACATAGTAAGCGGCGATTTTTATTGGCTTAGACAAGTTGGTGAATTTAAAATTGTAGCCTGTGTTGACTGCACAGGGCATGGAGTTCCGGGTGCATTTATGTCTATGATTGGATCAATCTTGTTAGATGATATCATTGTAAAACAAGGAATTATGGAGCATAATGTGATATTAAATAAATTAAATCTTAAGGTAATAGATTCCTTAAAGCAAGATAAAGAAGGTGCAGACTCTAAAGATGGAATGGATATTTCGATTTGTGTAATAGATCAAAAAAGTAATAAGTTAAGCTATTCAGGAGCTTGTAGGCCTTTGGTATATATTCGAAATGGACAAATTGAGAAAATCAAAGCAGATCCTTATCCTATCGGAGGAATTAACTCTTGTAAAAATGGATACCAATCCTTTTCAATAGACTTGAAAAAAGAAGATCAGTTTTATATTTTCTCAGATGGTTACCCAGATCAATTTGGGGGTGAAAAAGCTAAAAAATATATGACACCAAGGTTTCGAAGTTTTTTACTTTCTATTTCAAACCAGCCGATGAAAAATCAAAAAATAAGTTTAGAAAAAGAATTTAAACGATGGATGGGTGAAGAAGAGCAAGTGGATGACGTTATTGAAATGGGATTCCGAGTTTAGTTTTCTTTTAATTAATTATCAAGTCAGAGGTCGAAATAGTCAATTGTTCGATTAAATAAAAGGTTAATTTACTGATACACGTATTAGTGAACTTTCTTCCCATTCTCAACTGTTCTTTCAGTTTGCAATAGAACAATTTCACTGTTCTCCCCTTCTACTCCTAAAACCAAACATTCCGACATAAAATCAGCTATTTGTTTCGGTGGGAAATTTACCACCGCTATTATTTGTTTCCCGATTAAGTCCTTTGCAGAATAGTTCCCTTTGATTTGGGCACTTGACTTTTTTATTCCTAAATCTCCAAAGTCAATTTTAAGTTTCCAAGCAGGTTTTCTCGCCTTCGGAAATTCTTCAACCTCTATAATCGTCCCAGTCCGCATATCTACTTTTTCAAAATCACTCCAGTTTATTATTATTCAATAAATTAATCAGTCAATGGTTTAATAAGTCAGTCGTTTACTTTTGCATTGATTCACATTCCGTTCGCCTTCATTGCATTCCGGCGGACAAGCATTCCACATTCTACATCAATTCAAATACCTCTCCTGTACTACCTCCATATGATGAATTTCGTGACCAAGAATTATATACAAAAACTGTTCAGCAATAAAATCAATTCCGTTGGCATTTCCTTTTCGAGACAACATTTCAGGTGTCATACTTTTAAATAAATCAATGGTACTAGCTCTTAAACGCTTAAGCTCCTCTAATAAATCTTTTAAACTTCTTCGATTCCCTTCTGCCTCATCTACATAAGCATTATGGTCATAACCATGAATGCTTGTCTTTTCTCCACGAGCAAAACTCAAGGCTCTAAAGCATAAAATCCGTTCAGTATCAATTATGTGTTGAACAATGTCTTTAATACTCCACTTTCCCTCAGCATAAGCCCAATTGGCTTTTTCTTCGGTAACCATTACTAAGGTTTTTATGGTTTCTTTAACGCCATGCTCTAACAATAAAATTGGATCTCCTTTGGGCACTTTTGCAATGTATGCTTGATAATAAACTGGGAATGTTTTTAGGTCCATTTTTTAAATTTTGATTCTAAATTAAGGAATAGAAATTCGTAAGCCAATCTGTTGTTTAATTATGGTTAAAAAAAGTATTTTATTAATAGCATATTCTTTCTACCTTTAACTCAATCAATAAACATTTAATATTATGATTTTAGGCGTATCAGGCTGGTTAAGCGAAAAATTGGGTTGGGACACAGCGCTCATTAGAGTTGGTTTTGTAATCTTATTATTAGTATTCGGAACAGGAATAGGACTATATCTTGTTTTATGGCTGGTTAAGGTTTTATCCAAATAGTTTAGGCCAATTTTAAAACGATATAATAGGCACTAAAAGCAAAAAGAAAGCTAATTCCTAAAACGGCTAACAACTGGTTAAGCCTAGAAAACTGTTTAAACGTTTCCTTGTTTTTATAAACTACCCAAAATATTAAACTAGCTAAGATTGGTGCTGTTACAAACGAAATACTAGTTGCAAAATCTATCAACTGTTTCATATTATCGAGTAGATAAATCAAACTAATAAGAGTGCCTGTTATTAGCAGTAGCAGAATATAAGCATAGGACCTTTTTTCGCTGATTGAGCTATTATTAATCGATAATCGAATAGCTTTATTCAGTATTCTAGGAAAGGCATCTAATACCGTAAGGGTTGTGCTAAACATAGTTGTAAAAGCTGCAATAGCTACAAACAAAAACGACCAATTCCCAAGGGTTTTGGTATACATTCCAATTACTTGAACTGAAAAAACAACACCGCTAGAAGATAGCTCTTCCCCACTCCCACGCAGCATAATACTACCTAATGTAACAAATGCAGCTGCCAAGAAAGTGGTTCCCCAATAACCAATTTGAAAATCAAACAAGGATTTTTTTACACTTAATGTTTTACTTTCTGCCAAAGTCCATTCCGAATGCCATAACGAAATATCCAAGGGCGCCGGCATCCATCCGATTAAGGCAATTAGAAATAATACATCGGTATTGCTACTAAAAGAAAAGCTTAAACTTTCAACTATTTGTTCTGGAGGATTTGCAAAAGCTGCAATCAAAGTAATTATAGTAGCTAGGGTCAACAATATAATCACCCATTTCATAATCTTACTAAGCCAATTGTATTGGCCGATTATGAGAATGAGAAAACAGACTGATAGGATTACCGCAGATACTTGCCATAAAGGAAAATTTAATCCAAAAATTGAAGAAATAACGCTTGCTGTAATTAAGGTAACTGCTGCCTGAACAGCAAACATTGTCCCAATAGTAACAACATAAAACAAAGCCATGGCAAAGCGACCTGTTTCATAAAAAGCTTCTAATAAACTTTTTCCTGTTTGTGAGGCATAAAGTGGTCCTGCTTTAAAAAAAGGATACTTTAGGATGTTGGCCAAGATAACAACAAATACCATAACCAGCCCATATCCTGCGCCAGCACGAGTAGATTGCACTAAATGAGATACACCAACAGATGCACCTGCATAAAGTAAACCGGGTCCTAATCGGGAAAGAAAAGAATTCATTTAGCCGATATTATACTCGACCTATCTTTTTGGTGTAATCAGAAATGGTAGACTCTAATTTAGCTTTTAAATCATTAAAATGTTTGCTAGCTGCTTTTGAGTCCTTGTTTGGGTAGTTTGAAACTCCTGATAGCATATCAAATCTTGTATCGATTAATTCATCAATCACTTTATCCATCTTCGCATCTCCGTTTAAAGATTCAATAAAAGCATCTTCTATTAGCAAGTTTGTATGAGATTTTATTGATTTTTTAAGTTTTCTTCTACTAGCCATAACAATTTAATTTTGCTTAAAAATAAGAATAAATTCAAACGCTCCACTACTGTAAATCAATTCTTATTTTTGCATTTTATCTCTGATTTGTATTCAATAATTGACATAGAAGCTACTGGAGGAAATTCTAAAATTGGTAGAATGACTGAAGTGGCAATTTATAAGTTCGACGGAACGGAAGTTGTAGACGAGTTTCACTCTTTGGTTAATCCCGAATGCTCTATTCCGCATTTTGTACAAGGCCTTACCGGAATTACAGATCATATGGCAAAAAAGGCACCTAAGTTTTTCGAGATTGCTAAAGACATCGTAGAAATTACAAAAGGAACTTGTTTTGTAGCTCATAATGTAAAGTTTGATTACAGCTTTTTTCAAATGGAATTTGAATCATTAGGTTATGAGTTTAAATCTAACCGACTCTGCACACTTGAACTAAGTAAATTATTATTGCCTGGGCATGACTCTTACAGTTTAGGTAAGCTTTGTAAATCGTTGGGTATTCAACTACAAAATCGACATAGAGCCTCGGGTGATGCATTAGCGACAGTAGAACTCTTTAAAATGATTTTAAATGCAGATCAAGACAATACGGTAAAACGAAAACTAAGAAAACATTAGTGAACCCAAACTCAAATAATATAATCGCTTGGTTGAAGAAAATTGGAATTGCGGGTTTTTTATTTTTCTTAATTAAAGGAATTATTTGGCTACTTGTTTTTTATGGAGCCGTTAACTTATCAAATTGCTAAAAACAAAAAAGCCGCTGTTCGCGGCTTTTTATTTTTTTTATCTTACAATTTTCTGAGTCTGAATCTCGCCCTTCTCGTTTTCTATTATCACAAAATAAATACCATTCTTAAAGTTATTTGTTTGAACTCTTGTAATACTTTTATTGGTATTAGTTGAATAAACCATTCTGCCATGAACGTCAAAAATCTGAATTCGATTACTCAAATTAAGAGCACCTAACTCAATTGTAATTTCGTCTCTAAAAGGGTTTGGATAAACAGAGAATTCAGAAACAGTTTCTAATTTGTCATCTATACCAATAAATATTCCTTCACTAATAAAAAAGTTATCTATTCCTGCCTCTAAAATATGGTCAGGAGCTTGGTCTTGAACGGTAAATCGAACGGCCTTTATTCCTGTTAAGGTTACATAATCTCTAACTCTATAGCTTCTTAAGTCCCAATCTATACTTTGATTTGCTTCTGTAATAGAATCGACAAAAATTTCATTATTTGCTGAATCAACAAAAGAAATAATCATGGCATCATTACCAATATTCCCTTCGTTATAAAACCAAGAATAAAAATTAATATATGGGTTTACATAATTGCTAAAATCTAGTTGAGGACTTGTTAAAACAGCAGTTGAGTCAACATCAGAACTAGCAGGATTTCCAACGCCTATTCCTGTGAAATAAGCGAAATTCCCACAATCGGTATTCTCATCTACTCCAGGGTTTGCAACATAAATATTATGAACTGTGCCAAAAGGAATTTCTCTTACCCAATTTCCTACAGTCTCATTTCCAGTTACCTGCCAACCAAAATCTTGATTAAAATTATCCTTGTATCCTTGAACTAGTAATATAGTATCGTCTTTGGTACTGCAATTAAAATCAAAACGCTGATTACATAAGGGCTCATAACCCCATTTTCCGCCAGTTAAAGTATATTCACCAAACTGTATTTCGGGAACTAAAATATTTCCTGAAGGATCACTTGTAATCGATAAGCTAGTATCAGCATTAAAAAACTGAAAAGTTGCTGCAACAATAGGGTTACTAGCATCCATTGCATTTAAATTCAATCCATTACCATCTCTAATCAACTGTGGATTAAAGGAAGTTACCTGACCAGATACAAATAATACACTATCAAATACTTGCTTGTAAAAACCTGGTGCATTTACCTCTACTGTTCTATATCCATCTTGAGGAGAGCCCGTTTTATAAAACCCGTTTAAATTGGTTTTATCTGTTCTTAACTCTCCAATAATTTTAACATCTGCTTGACTTATAGCAGAGCCAGAACAATCTTCTACCCTACCTTCTAAATAAGAGGCTCTCTTATAGCTTGGTCTCGTTACGTACAAGCCTTCTTCTATATCCGAAAGAATTAATAAACCCGAAGGAAAATAAGGATATGCACCCCAGTTACCATTAAAAGTACCACCGGTATATGCAGGAGATGTATCATAATAGCCAACCTCAACTAGGTTATCTGGTTTATTCCCATCTACAACAGAAACACCCCAAGTATAATAAGATGTGATTACAAAATCATTTAACACATGGGCGTTATGGGGAATAATACCACGTGAAGCCCTTGTCCTTATTCTATCAGTCTGAAAAATTGCACTTGGATTGCTAACATCATATGCTCCAATAAAACCATCGGCAACTTCGTCAGTGGTAAAAATTGTTTTGCCATCATCTGAAGGCCAAGAATTATGAGTAAAATTATTTGGAGTTGAAGCTGATCCAATAATTCTAGGATTCAACTTATCACTTACATCTATTACCAATAATTGTCCTGCATAAACTGCAGACCCATAAAGTGTATCTCCACGAGCATAACCATCATGCAAATACAAACTATCAAAATAACCTAGTTCAATAGGCTGACCAGGATTTGTAGCCACATCCAACATTACAGTACCAAATGAGCCTGTTGAATTGTTAGAACCAAATAAATAGGCTACTCCGTTCTCATCTATATAGATGTTGTGTGCTGTATTAATGGAATAATTTACTCCAGTAAAATAAGTAACTCCGCCAACACTATCAGGCAAGGTCGATAAATCATAAATAGCTAAACCACCTGACGATTCATTAGTAACATAAGCATAATCTCCCCAAGTTTTTATATCTCTCCATATAGAGTAAACACTTTGCTCTCCGTAAATTTCTACTAGGTTGTTTGTATCGGCAAGACTAACAACTGAAAGTCCGTTGGTTTTGCCAACAAGGGCATATTCGGTGCCTGAGCTATTTACATATCCCCAGATATCGTTTAGGGAAGTACCCGAATTGTAAGTAAATCTGCTTACAGAGTCAAGGTTTAAAGACTGACTATATACCTGAGATCCTAATAGGCAGGATATAATAATTAGAAAAATTCGGTGCATTAATTTTTTTTATAAAAATACACCTTATGAAAGGAAGTGTTTAGAAGAAGTACGACAAATTGATCATTGCATTTGGTTGAACGCCGATTATTGTTCCATTAATTTGATCTTCTCTGGAGTTTACTATTGTTGAAGCTTGTCCGTTAATTGGAGTATTTACAATGTTATCGCTAATAGTTCCTCCTTCTGAAACGTATTGAATTTGAAAAGCAACTTCAGCACCAACACTAAATCTTTCTGCTAAGAAGTAGTTAAAACCACCGCCACCAGTAATACCGAAACCAATTCCTCCGTCTTGCTTGATTGTTCTTTCTGTTCTTGAAATACCAGCTGCACTCTCTGTGCTAGAATTAATCTCAGCATTTGTTTTTCCTACAAATGTTATGTCTAACTGAGCAAAAACATATGGATCCAATCTCTTGGTAGAATTAAAATGCTTTTCTACTCCACCCGAAAAATTCAAAACAAAATTATTAACTGAAGAATCTGTTTTAACTAAAGTTAGCCCAACACTATCGGCGGTAGTTCTGCTAGCTGAGTTTACATCTAGTCCAAAACCAAATCGAACTACTAAATCATCTGTATAGTAGTACTTACCAAATAATATGTTTTGCCCATAAGTCGTAGAAAAAGAGTTGAGTTGAACATTATCAATTAATCCATCAACCAATAAACTTACACCAAAATCACCAGCTTTAGGCAATAAAGGACTGCGCTCATTCTCTCCTTGCGAGAATGAAATAAAGCTTGAAAATAAGCAAATTACAATTAGAGAAACTTTAATCAAATTTTTCATGGTATGTATTTTGTTTAGCAAATAACCTCAAAGTTTTAGAGATATTGTTTAGCTACTGAAAGATTTATCTTTTAACATCGGCACAAAACTGAAATTTCCATACTGTTCAGTTTTAAATTCTTTTTCAGATACTTTTATCAACCTAAGCATTTCTTGTTCTTCACCTTCTCCTAAAGGAATAACCATCATACCGCCTACTTTAAGTTGGTCTTTTAAGTCTTGCGGAATAATCGGTGCAGCTGCTGTTATGATAATTTTGTCAAATGGCGCATATGCAGGTTGACCTTTAAAGCCATCACCAAAAAATAGTTTTGGATAATAACCTAGTTGGTTGATAATCTTTTTTGACTTTTGATGCAATGAGCGATGTCTTTCAATACTAAAAACCTTAGCGCCTAACTCAACCAAAACACAACATTGGTATCCACTTCCTGTTCCTATTTCTAAAATTTTGTCGCCTCTTTTAATTTCTAATAATTGCGATTGAAATGCAACAGTGTAAGGGTGCGATATGGTTTGTTCCGAGCCGATTGGAAATGCTTGATTCTTGTATGCAAAGTTGATAAATGCATTATCCATAAATAAATGACGTGGAATTGCATTTATTGCATTCAACACCTTCTCGTCTGTAATGCCTTTAGAAGCCAGTAATTCTACTAACTTTTTTCGCAATCCTTTATGTTTGTATGAGTCTATCAAAGCAAGGCAAAAGAACTAAAGATTGAGCAAATTTTAATTCATAGATACAAAGGCTTTATCAATAAAACATTGTTGACAAACCATTACTGGTTTTTCGATAAAATGGATACCTAAAGAATTACTTTTGCATGAAACAGAAAATGATATGTTAAAAATTGGTGTTTTAGGTGCAGGGCATTTAGGTAAGATTCACATTCGCTTGATAAAAGAAATCAGCGACTTTCAATTGGTTGGCTTTTTCGACCCAAATCCAGAATCTGCAAAGGCCGTGGCAGCTGAGTTCGACACCAAAGCTTTTGACAGCATTGAAGAGTTGGTAGAAGAAGTAGATGCGGTTGATATTGTAACTCCTACCCTTTCTCATTTTGATTGTGCTGTAAAATCAATTAAAAAATCGAAACATATTTTTATTGAAAAGCCAATTACTAATACGGTTGAAGAAGCAAGACAATTAATTCAACTAGCTGAAGAAGCCGACGTAAAAGTTCAGGTAGGCCATGTAGAGCGATTTAACCCTGCATTTATTGCAAGTCAGCCTTATGTTAAACATCCTATGTTCATAGAGGCACATCGTTTAGCTCAATTTAATCCAAGAGGAACAGACGTTTCTGTGGTGCTCGACTTAATGATTCATGATTTGGATATTATCCTGAGCATGGTAAAAAGTAATGTACGAAGAATTAGCGCAAGTGGTGTTGCCGTTGTAAGTGATAATCCAGATATAACCAATGCAAGAATTGAGTTTGACAACGGATGTGTAGCCAATTTAACAGCTAGCCGTATCTCTCTAAAAAATATGCGTAAAACAAGAATTTTTCAAAAGGATGCTTATATCTCAGTTGACTTTTTAGAAAAAGAGTCTGAAATCGTTCGATTATCAGAAGTGAATGGAGAACCAGATCCACTTTCGGTAACAATTGATTTAGGTGAAGGAAAAGGACAGAAAGAAATCTATTTTGAGAAACCTGATGTTGCTCCAAACAATGCCATAAAAGAAGAATTAATGGCTTTTGCAAAGTCAATAATTTACAACACCAATACCGCTGTAACCATACATGATGGATATAATGCTTTAGATGTTGCACATCAAATCATTGAAAAATTAGATATCACAAAAGAAAATTTAAGTTTGTAGGCAATAAAGGGCAAATTTATTCGTTGAACGAGGTCAAACAAGCATAAATGAAACACAACTACTCTCTATTATTGAGCTGTATTTTCTTTTTATTTATTTCATGCGATGATGAAGATTTAAAAGCTCCTGTGCCAGGTTTTCTTCAAATTGATGAAATATCGGTTAAAACAACTGCTTCAATCCAAGGAAGTGCTAGCAACAACATTAAGGATGCTTGGGTTTTTATTGATGATCAGTTAATTGGAGTATTTGAGTTACCTACAAATATCCCCATTCAAAATACTGGTGATTTTAACCTTAAAATTAGAGGAGGAATTTTTAATAACGGCCTTTCTAATAATCGTGTTATTTATCCTTTTTACGAGTTTTACATAAAAGACACTACTGTTGCTCCGCAAGAGCAAATGAAGCTTACACCGGTAGTTGAATACAAAGTTGACACTGAATTTGATGACCCTTGGTCGGGAGAGAATTTTGAAAGCGGAATTAACTTTGAGCATAACCCCAATAGCGAAACTACTTTTACCAGAAACACAGTTGATGATGTAAAAGAAGGTGCAGCATCAGGCTTAGCTCGTTTAGAGAGTGACGAAACTTTTTTTGAAGCCTATACACCTGCCTTTAGCGATATTTCCAGATTAGGTGTTCCTGCATATTTAGAACTGGATTACAAATGCTCACATGATGTGGTAATTAGTGTTTACACAGATAGCAGAGCTCAGCAATTTTCGGTTTTAGTCTTGCGATGCCAAAACGAATGGAATAAAATTTATGTTGATTTTACACCGGTATTTTCTACTTTATCAACTGCTACTAATTATAACATTGCAATTGGTTACACTAAACCTGTTGGAGAAATTGGAGAATTACACGTTGACAATATCAAATTCTTGAAATTCCAATGAACGAACGGATACAGACCATAAAGTACATTATATTCGACTTTATAGCCGCTGCAACCGCATGGTTTCTGTTTTACCGTTTCCGGAAGGTTTACTTAGAGCCAAGTAAATTTGGCTATGAAGTTCCGCTTGATTATGGCGAAAACTTTTTAATTGGATTGATTTCTATTCCATTAGGATGGGTTTTATTATATGCTGCTTCGGGTTTTTATCGGAGCGTTTACCGCAAATCTCGATTAAAGGAGTTGGGACAAACACTTACCGTTTCAATTTTAGGTTGTACCCTACTCTTTTTTGTTTTCATTTTAGACGATGAAATAAATACCTACAAAGACTATTACCTCTCTTACCTATATATTCTATTCTTTCATTTTGTATTTACCTATTTCTTCCGCTTTATTATTACAAGCCGCACGGTAAATCTTATTCAAAATAGAAAAATTGGTTTTAACACCATAATTATTGGTTCAAGCCAAAAAGCTATGGAGTTGTGCCTCGACATGGAAAAGGAGAGAAAATCCTATGGAAATAAATTCATTGGATTTATTCGTGTAAACCGAAAAGAGTTTTACCCCGTTGAAGATCACCTTCCTTTTTTAGGTAAAACCAAAGAGCTTAAAAAAATAGTAAAAGAGCAGCATGTTGAAGAAGCAATAATTGCCATCGAATCTTCGGAGCATGCGAGTCTTGAGAACATTATCTCTGAGCTAGAAGGTCTTAATGTATTGATAAAAATTATTCCAGACATGTATGATATCCTTTCCGGATCGGTTAGAATGTCTTCCATTTTTGGCGCTCCACTAATTATAATTAACCGTGAAATAATGCCCGCGTGGCAACAAACCATAAAAAGAGCGATTGACATATTTGCCTCTATGTTTGTGTTGTTCTTTTTTAGCCCTTTGTATTTAGTTGTAGGTTTGGCGGTCAAATTTACTTCCAAGGGTCCTGTTTTCTTTTCGCAAGAGAGAATTGGAATTCACGGTAAACCCTTTATGATTCATAAGTTTAGGTCGATGTACACCGATGCAGAAAAGGCAGGCCCGGCCTTATCTAGCGAAAGAGACCCAAGAATAACAAACTTTGGTCGCTTTATGCGTAAGACAAGACTTGATGAAATCCCTCAGTTTTACAATGTATTGATTGGAGATATGTCTTTAGTTGGGCCAAGACCAGAACGACAGTTTTTTATTGATAAGATTGTAGAAAAAGCAAGTCACTACAACCATTTATTAAAAGTAAGACCGGGAATTACATCTTGGGGACAAGTGAAATATGGTTATGCCGAAAATGTAGACCAAATGGTAGAACGATTAAAATTCGATATCATTTATATTGAAAACATGTCCTTATTGGTTGATTTTAAAATTTTGATTTATACCGTAATGATAGTATTACGAGGAAGCGGAAAATAATTTTTTAGCTTAGCTTCTCTATGCCTAATTTTGTGGCACAATTATAAAAAACAGATATGAAAAAAGTTGCAGTTATTGGTGCAGGTACAATGGGTAATGGAATTGCTCACACTTTTGCACAGTTTGGTTATGAGGTTTCTTTAATCGATATTTCACAAGATTCCTTAGATAAAGCAGTGGCTACCATTACAAAGAATTTAGATCGTTTGGTTGCTAAAGAGAGATTAAGTGAAGCAGGTAAAAACGACACCTTAAACAACTTAACAACCTTTACCGATATGGCTAAAGGGGTTGATGGAGTTGATTTAGTAGTTGAAGCTGCAACTGAAAATGTTGATTTAAAACTAAATATCTTTAAGCAACTAGACGAAATCTGTGCTCCTGAGGTAATTTTAGCAACCAATACATCTTCAATTTCGATTACAAAAATTGGTTCAGTTACCAAGCGCCCAGATAAGGTAATTGGCATGCACTTTATGAATCCTGTGCCGATTATGAAATTGGTAGAAATTATAAGAGGTTATGCTACTTCTGACGAGGTAACTAAAACTATAATGGAGACTTCTAAAAAGTTGAGCAAAGTACCAACAGAAGTAAACGATTACCCTGGTTTTATTGCCAACCGTATTTTAATGCCTATGATTAACGAGGCAATTTATAGTTTATACGAAAGTGTTGCCGGAGTAGAAGAAATTGATACCGTAATGAAATTGGGAATGGCTCACCCAATGGGACCATTGCAATTGGCCGACTTTATTGGACTAGATGTTTGTTTATCTATTTTAAACGTATTACACGAAGGTTTTGGAAACCCGAAATACGCTCCATGCCCATTATTGGTTAATATGGTTACCGCTAAAAAATTAGGAGTAAAATCTGGTGAAGGTTTTTACGACTATTCTAAAGGAATGAAAGAAACGACAGTTTCTAAGAGCTTTAAATAAAAGAATAAAATTTATTTTTTAAAAACCACTATGAGTAACATGGTGGTTTTTTTATGCCCACAATTTATTATCTTGTATTTTGAAAAACCAGTTTTATGATTGAACCAACCGAGAAATACAATTATCCGACATTAAACGATTAATAAACGGTTTTGTATTTAATATTGAAACACTTATAATAAAAAACTAAATAAACCGATAACGTGGATAAAGAACATTTATGTTCTTTATCCCATAGTTGGCATTAATTCTATGAGACTAAACTTTTTCATTTTATATATTCTATCACTTCAACTACTCATTAGTTGCAATGATACAGGCAAACATGGATTCGTGAAAGATTCTGAAATCAAAGATTCACTGAATGATTTTAGATCTATAAGAGATACGAATTTTGACAGAAATACAATTTCTAAAAGGATCGACACTATTACCATAAACGATTTAAAAGGAACATGGAAGGATACGACTGCACTCTACTTTGAAAATGACAAATGGTTCAGCTTCAGACCGATAGATAAAACAAAAACATATAATTTCTTCGAAAGCACAAAATATAGAATGGAAGAAAAAAACACTTACTCTAAAATTGACAAACAATTGCATGGTCAGTTCTTACTTAAAGAAGTTAGAGACAGTTCATTTCTGACTTTATTGCATAACGGCAACAATGATACTTCCTTTGTACAAGGAGATACAGCTATTGGTGTAACATACTTAATTGAAACTGATTATGAAAAAGCCAATGGCCTAATTGAAAAGCACATCAGTATTTTTGCAAGCAAAAATTAAAGTTTAAGAATTGCTGCATTTTTATACCTTTACGCAACAAAACAAACATTATGAAAATCGTAAAAAATATATTAGCAGTCGTTTTAGGTTGGCTACTCGGTAGCTTTGTAAATGGTGGATTAGTTGAAATTGGTCATACCGTTTTTCCGATTGAAGGATTAGATACTCAAAACTTTGAAGCTTTAAAAGTTGCAGTTGCTGAGTTTGAAGTACATCACTTTCTTTTTCCATTTTTAGCACATGCATTAGGAACCCTAGTAGGTGCAGCAATTGCAAGTTTATTAGCAGTAGGCAATAAAAGAAATTATGCTTTAGTGGTTGGTGCCTTATTCTTACTTGGTGGAATAATTATGAACTTCTTTTTACTACCTGGTCCTATTTGGTTTTCGGCTTTAGATATTCTAGTTGCCTATATTCCAATGGCATTAATTGGTGCTCAAATAGGTATAAAACTCTCTAAAAAGGTAAACAATTAAGAGTCGAACAAAACACCTTGTTGCTAAGCTTTCCGAGCCAAAACGAATCGCAGATTACGCGGTTGGTGTTTTTCCTTTAGCGCCAACTAAAACCGCACTCAAAAAAGCGATAAAGGAGAATCGACTTCGAATAAATAGTAAGGTAGCTAAGACTGCAGACTACGTTCAAGGTGGTGAAGAATTAGAGCTAATCGAAAAGGAATCTATTTCGGAGAAAAGAACCTTGGTTTTTCCACTAAAAGTTTTATACGAAGATGAAACACTTGCGGCAATTTTTAAACCTGCAGGTATCGCAGTTAGTGGCAACTCTTTTAAAACTATTGCAAATGCTCTTGTTCAAAATTTAAACCCAAGTAAAAATTCTGATGCAGTAATCCCTAAACCAGTTCACAGGCTTGATTATGCAACCACAGGAGTGTTGCTAATTGGTAAAACTCAATCCTCGATAACTGCGCTAAATAACTTGTTTAAGAATAGAGAGATACAGAAAACTTACTTAGCTGTATGTATTGGAGATATGCCCAAATTAGATTTAATTGATACACCAATAAATGGAAAGCAAGCTTGCTCTAAAATTCAACTAATTGACAGAATTGAATCCGAAAAATACGGTTATCTAAATTTGCTAAAGCTTTTTCCAGAAACAGGAAGAAAACATCAATTAAGAAAGCATTTAAGTGAAATCGGCCATCCGATTTTAGGAGACCAAGTTTATGGCAAGGAAGGTTTAATATTAAAGGGCAAAGGTCTTTACCTTCATGCTATGTCGCTCGCGTTTACACATCCAAATTCGAATCAATTGATAAAAATTAAAGCCGAACCGCCAAATCGGTTTAAAAAACTATTCCCAAGCTACTGATTCTTGCGTTCGCGCTTTTCATAAGGAATTAGGCCCATTTCGATTTGAGTAACAATCTCTTCAATGGTTTTATCCTCACCTAACGGATCATATTCTAATTTTAAATTAGAGCCAAACAAGCGAGCTAAGGATTGCCAAAGAAAGGCAGAAAAAGATCCTCTTAACTGTTTGATTAAATCATAGCTCGTATTTCCAGTTTCTCGATCTATTAGTTTAACCAAAATAATTCCCTGCATAATTGTAAGCTTTTTAAGCTCTCCGCTAAATTCAGCCTCAAGTTCCTCCTCCACTTTTTTCATATACTTTTTTCGCCTCACCTCTAATTTTATGGTTTTTAAAGTATCGTCAAATTCTCTTAGCATTTCACCGGCAATCTCAGCGTAAGGATAAACCTTTACTACGTATCTTTTTAAACGTCCATACTTGCGCTCTTCTCGTTTATTTTTAAAGGTTTTGCCACTTAAAATAGGAATAGGCTCAAAAGCAAAATAGGGTATGGTATCTCCGTCTACCACTATGGTTTTCATGGTAAATGCTGTGTCTTGAGTAGATTGACTCAAGCATTGTATACCAATGCATACTAACAAAAAAAGAATGGAAATTGCTCTTATAATCACATCGAAAAATTACTAAGATATATTAACTAAAACCATGCCCGAATATTTTGCTTGCTTACATTTGTTTGGTGGAAATAAAGCAGGTAATATTTGAAGCCGTGGGGCAATTAATGAAAGGTAATTTAATCTTGTGCCCTGCAGATAATTTTTGGGGCGTTTGCTGCGATGCCACACAAGAGAATGCAGTTCAAAAAATTATAGAATTAAGCGAAGGTGATAAATCTTCTCACCTTACAATTTTGTTAAACTCCGACGCAATGGTAAATAATTGTGTTAAAGAAATACCTGGTATTGTTTGGGATCTACTTGACCTGCATACAGAACCATTAAACTTAATTATGGAAGGTGGATTGTATGTGGCTAAAAATGCATTAGCAGATGACGGAAGTATTTGTTTCCGATTAATTAAAACGGGAATAGCTGCTGAAATCATGCAGAAAACTCGAAAACCACTTGTATTCTATTCTGGTAGGTTTAAAGACGAAAAACCAAGCATAAATCCGGATGATCTTAATTCTCAATTTAAAGCATCTTCAGGTTTTATTGTACCTTCAGAATTTGCGAGTTTATTGAGCGGTAAAGCTGAAAAAATAATCCGAATTCAAGAGAATGGTGAGATAAATATTCTCCGTAAATAAATTGATTTAATTGTAATTTTGTCAAAATTCTGATTTGAAACAACATCTCACCCATCCTATATTTAAATCTATTTCTGGAGCAGCTGATAAGCTTTCATTGGATACTTATGTAGTTGGAGGGTTTGTGCGAGATTTAATCTTAGATAGACCAAGCAAGGATATTGATGTTGTTTGTGTTGGAAGCGGAATTGAATTGGCTAAAGCAGTAGCTGCTGAACTAAAAATTTCAACAGGTGTAAGCGTATTTAAAAATTTTGGAACTGCCATGTTAGTTTTTAAAGATTGGGAAGTAGAATTTGTTGGTGCTAGAAAAGAGTCTTACAATAGAAACTCTCGTAAGCCTATAGTTGAAAACGGAACTTTGGAGGATGATCAGAATCGAAGAGATTTTACCATTAATGCCATGGCTATCTCTCTAAATAAAAGCAATTTTGGAGAGCTCATTGATGCCTTTAATGGTAAGGAAGACATTGAGAAGCAAATGCTAAAAACTCCATTAGAACCTGCAATAACCTATTCTGATGATCCGCTACGCATGATGCGTGCTATTCGTTTTGCAAGTCAACTCAACTTTAATATTGAAGAAACTTCTTTAGAGGCAATCAAACAAGAAAAAGAAAGGATAGAAATTGTTTCGAAAGAAAGAATAACAGATGAATTGAATAAAATCATTCTTTCTAAAAAGCCATCCGTAGGTTTTAAACTACTTTTTGATACTGGTTTACTCGAATTGATTTTTCCTGAAATGACGAATCTTTACGGAGTAGACATTAAAAATGGCTTAGGCCACAAAGATAATTTCTATCATACTTTACAAGTATTAGACAACCTTTCAGAAACTACAGACGATTTATGGCTAAGATGGTCGGCAATAATGCATGACATTGCAAAACCTGCCACCAAACGTTTAGATAAAAAACAGGGTTGGACTTTCCATGGACATGAAGATAAAGGAGCTAGAATGGTTCCTCAAATCTTTAAAAAGTTAAAACTTCCACTCGACCAAAAAATGAAGTATGTGCAAAAATTGGTAAAACTTCATTTGCGCCCAATAGCCTTGGTTAAAGAGATTGTTACCGACTCAGCAATACGGAGATTATTGTTTGAGGCAGGCGATGATATAGAGGATTTAATGAAACTCTGTAAGGCTGATATCACGACTAAAAACTCGAAAAGACAACAACGTTATTTGAGCAATTTTGCATTGGTTGAAGAGAAATTAAAAGAGGTTGAAGAAAAGGATCACCTGAGAAATTGGCAACCTCCTATTACAGGCGAAGAAATCATGAACTTCTTTGGTTTAGAGCCGTCTAAAGAAGTAGGAATTTTGAAGAATAAGATTAAAGACGCAATTTTAGAAGGCGATATTAAAAACAATAAAGAAGAAGCAATTAAATATTTGGTTGAGCAGGCAACTCAATTGGGGCTAAATCCGGTTAAGTAAAAAGTATGAAGTATTTCAATATAAAAGCTTTATTAGAAAGCGACGAGCCTGGCTATTGTGATTTTACCATTTCGTCAAAAGACACCTTAGAGGACTTACATCATGCTATTCTTAAAGCATATCGATTTAGTGGGGAACAGATGGCTTCTTTCTACGAAACCAACGAAGATTGGGATATCATTGAAGAGATACCACTTATTGCGATTGACCCGAATTACGATGGTACACTAATGAAGGATGTTCTTATTTCTAAATTAATAGCCGAAGTTGGAGATCAAATGATATATATCTACGATTATTTGAATGAGTGGAAATTCTATATTGAAATAATGGAAATTGAAACTGCTAAGCCAGAAAAAACTACACCATTAATGCTTAAAAGATTTGGCAAGGTACCTAATGAACATGATAAAGATATTAGCGGTGTTGATGCCGAAAAGATTTTAATGAACGCCATTCTTGGTGATGAGTTTGATGATGACGATGATGATGATTATGGCTCTGATAATTTTGAATCTTTAGACGATTACGAAGAGTACTTATAAAATGAGCTCTACTCCTACTCTGATTGTAATATGTGGTCCTACAGCAGTAGGAAAGACGAAACTCGCAATTGAGGTAGCTAAAGCATTTGATGCTGAAATTATTTCGGCAGATTCTCGGCAGTTTTTTAAAGAAATAAGCATAGGAACAGCAAAACCAAATGCAGAAGAACTAGAAACCGTTACCCATCACTTTGTAAACAATAAATCCATTAGTGAAAGCTACAATGCAAGTGATTTTGAATATGAAGTGCTAGATTTTTTAGAAGATTACTTTAAAAGCAATTCAATTGCAGTTATGTGTGGCGGCTCAGGTATGTACATTAATGCAGTTTGCGAGGGATTTGATATCGAAGTACCTACTGCTGATGAAGTAATTCGGAATGAATTAAATCAGGAATTTGAAAAAAAAGGTATTTCAGTTCTTCAAGAAAAACTAAAGCAATTAGACCCTGAATTTTATTCTCATGTCGATTTAAATAATCACAAAAGACTATTACGAGCAATTGAAGTTTGTTTAATCACAGGTAAATCCTATTCAAGTATCCGAAAAGGAGAAAAGAAACAAAGACCTTTCAAAACCATCAAAATTGGTTTAGAAATGGATCGTAAAAAACTTTACCACCGCATTAATCAAAGAGTTGAACAAATGATGGAAGAAGGCTTGTTGAATGAAGTAAAGTCTGTTAAACAGTATAAATCTAAAAATGCCTTAAAAACAGTTGGTTACAAAGAGTTATTTAATTTTTTAGATGATGAATGGAATCTGGATTTTGCTATTGATAAAATAAAAATAAATAGTCGCAGGTATGCCAAAAGGCAACTAACATGGTTTAAGAAAGATTCACAAATTACTTGGTTTAATCCTGATAAAAATTCAGAACTAATAGCGTATATTCGCAGAAGAACAAATCATGGTGAATAGAGTCGACGAAATAAGAAAAATGCTAAAAACTGATCCTAATGATAGTTTTTTAACATATGCCCTAGGCCTTGAATATGAAAAGGCGGGAGACTTAAAAAAAGCCATAGAGGTTATAAAGGACCTGATCAACACCGACCCAGACTATTTAGGAGCATACTACAAATTAGGTCAGCTTTTTGAAGCTACAAATAAGATGGATTCTGCACGTAAAATTTATGCTCACGGAATTAAACTTTCTACCGAAAAAAACGACAACAAAGCAAAAGGAGAGTTAGAAGAAGCTTTGTGGTTAATAGAGGAAGAACAGTAATCACTTTAAATATCTTTTCAATTAAATCTTTTGACAGTTATTTCTTTCTTAAAAAAAATATTTTTTTAAGAATATTCCCTTGTGTAATTAAAATGTATTCTTAAATTTGTCATAGATCAAAATAGGTGATATTTTGGTTTGGTTTGGTTGGAGTCCGTTGCCCTCTCCCGAGGCGCGACGGACTTTTTTTATGCCCTTATTTTTCTTCGACTTTAGAATCTCTGATTACAAACTCCCTTATCCATCTTTGAATACTATCTTTTTGTACATCACTTGCATTTAAAAAGGCATGGTCTACTCCGTTTAAAAGATGCAGCTCGCTTAATAAATTTAAATTATTCAACTTTTTCTTTAATTCTTGTGATTGAGAAAAGGGAACTAATCGGTCTTCCTTACCTTGAATAATTAAAGTTGGAGCGTTGTAATTATCGCTTAAATGCTTTATTGGTGAATATTCATCCATCATCTGAAATGCTCTGGCACTATCTTCTCTAGGATTGAAGCCTAAAAGATATCTTGTTAAATCCAGTCGGTTCTGAATAGAGTTTGGGAAATAGGCCATAGAAGCATTAATAGTATCAAGTAATCCAGACTGGTATATTCCTCTTAATTCGTTTGGACCATAAACATCAACCAAATAATCAAATTCATGTTTTGGTTTATTCAATTTATAAACACCCGGTTCAGCAAATGCTAGCATCATGGCAATGTGAGCACCTGCAGATTCACCTAAAATTCCAATTTGACTAGAATCTAGTTGATATAAATCTGCATTACGCTTTATAAAATCAATTGCTTCATAAACATCTTTAATATTTTGAGGGAAGGGAGATTTACCATATACCCCTAAGGTATAAGTAGGACTTACAACAACGAACCCTGAATCTCTTAAATCATTGATAGCGCCATTAAATCGGTTTAAATTAATTGCTTCTTTAGTACCACCAATCCATGCACCTCCATGAATATAAAATAGAACAGGTCTTAATTCATATACCTCCTGAGTAGGAAAATATATATCTAAAGATTGGTTGTGGTTATAATCTACATTATACAAAACATTCCCTTTTGTGAATGGCGCTTCGGTGTAAAGGAAAAATGAAATAAAGCCAAACACACTACTTATCACTAATAGAATAAAAAGAATTAGGATAATCTTGGATTTATTCATGTTTTTTTTACAAAATTAGCCCTTACCTTCTTCCTTTTTTACAATAGCCCTAATTATTTGGCAGGAAAATAAATTGAATAAATACATTTGACTTCTAATTTAGATATTATGTATCATACCATTTCAAACGAATTGTTTACGGTTAAAATTCAGCATAAAGGAGTTGAGCTTGCAAGCCTTAAATCTAAAATAACAGGTTTAGAATACATGTGGAATGCAAACCCAGATATTTGGGGAAGTCATGCACCAGTTTTATTTCCTGCTATTGGCTCGTTTAAAAACGGAATTTGTACCATAAATGGTATTAACTATAAAATCCCAAAACATGGCTTTATACGCCATAATAATCAATTACAATTAATTGAAGAAAACGAACATAGCTTGCTCTTTGAATTAAACTACTCTGATGAGCTATTAAAGATATATCCCTATAAATTTAGGTTCTTAATTCGTTTTGAATTAAATCAAAATGAGCTAATCGTTTCCCATACGGTTGAAAATTTAGATGACAAAGACATCTATTTTGCGCTAGGTGGCCACCCTGCTTTTAAATGCCCATGGAATTCAAATGATAGTTATGAGAATTACTACTTAGAGTTTGAAAAAACTGAATTAGCTGAAAGGACATTATTAAGCGATGCAGGTTTAATTTCTGATAAAACAGAATTGGTTTTAGACAACACCAATAAGCTAGAGCTAAGTAAAGACTTGTTTAATCAAGATGCGCTTATATTTAAAAATCTTAAATCAAAATCTGTTTGTTTGAAAAACAAAAACTCTAGAAATTACTTAAAAATTAGTTATTATGATTTTGATTATTTAGGGATTTGGGCAAAACCAAATGCAGAATTCGTTTGCATAGAATCATGGTTAGGTATTGCCGACCATGAAAGTACAGATGGAAATTTTTTAAAAAAAGATGGGATTCAAAAGTTAGGAAGAGCCAAAGAATTTATAGCTAGTTATACGATAACCATAAAAGAGTAACTAAGAAGTTAGCGCCTCTGAAGTCCAGTTTCCTTAATTCGCTTTTTCCTGTTTTTAATTACACTAGTGTAAGTCTTATCCATATAAAACTCCTTGTCGTCTTCTTGGAATTTTATGAGTGTTACAGGTATTTCTTTCAAACCATCGTAAATCGTTCTTTTTTCTTTTTTCAAGTAAATATCAAAAGCAAAAACAGGTATCTTACCTTTAACATCTTGGGTCTTTTTAGTATTAACCCAAATTAACTTGGTTCTCATATCCTCTTTAGATACCTGCAAATAGTATTCTCGTTCAGCCTCTAACTCAACTTCAAACTTTCCTGAACCTCCTGTGATTACATCAGTTATAGTGTCACCTGCTAAAATAACAGTGATTTTCGCTCCTTTTAGTAGCGCATTTCCATAATGGACCTGTCCTTTAAATTTAAACACCTTAAGCTGGCTGTAACTTGAAAAGTTAATCGCTAACATTAAAACAAGGATAGATGTTAAGTATTTCATAACTGGCAAATTTCATTGCTGAAGTGTTTATGTAATGATACAAAATAGTTGTTAGAGATTTAAAGCCTTTATTTTTTTGAATTAAGACAGGTTTGTTGATAGTGATTGCTATTTCTAACAATCCTTTCAGGGTGGAAGATCGGATTGACATTCTTGCAGAATGTCTGACCTTATTCTTCTAAATAGTGCCCACAAAGAAAAGCTCTATTTCTTTTAGAAATTAGAGCTTTTTATACCTCAAATTTTGAGTAAACTCAATTTGAGGCACAAAAAAAGCCCGATGCTATGCATCGAGCTTTTCTTTGGGTGGAAGATCGGGCTCGAACCGACGACTTCCGGCACCACAAACCAGCGCTCTAACCAACTGAGCTACATCCACCATATTTGGCATATGCCATATTCCTCTAAATATAGGAGTGCAAATATAAATATTTTTATAAGTCTGAAATGAACTAATGGAAAAATTCAGCGTTTTTTATGGAGTATTTTTTGAAGCATTCCATCCTCTTGATAATCATCAAAATATAAGGCTGTCCCTGCTTTTATTAATTGCTGTTTATTACGTTTTCCAATACCAACAAATTTTAGGTTTAATGCTTTAGCGGTTTTAAAATCCCATATCCCATCGCCAAAGGAATAAATATCTTCAAAATTCTCAACGCCATTTAATTCTTTAGCTTGAATAATAGCTTTTGTAACTATCCCTTTCCTATCCTCTATATAATTTGAAGCTACCAATTGTTTTTCATGAAAAGGAATCCCTAACTGCTCCAACTTAAATTCTGCAGTTTTTCTTACTGCTCCAGTTGCATAAGCAATCGCGATATTTTCTTGTTCTAATTCTTTTATAAACTTAACCGCACCGGCAACTTCTCTAATTTCAATTGGCTTAAATTGATCTAAAACCTTCATTTCATAAGCTAATAGCAAATCTTGAGTGAATGGCACTTTGCGGTCTAATTCATATATCTGTTTAGCTATGTATGAATCGGTATGGTGCTTATAGGAGCCGAAATCTGTATTTAACTTTTTTACACCTAATTGGTTTAAGGCATTTATAAAAAATTCCTGATGAATTAATGCAGTACTAGAAATGGTATCATCTATATCAAAAACAAAGAGTTTCATATTAATTCTTCTTAGTGTATTGGGTTAAAATCACAATGTGTTGACCATTCACCTTGCCTTCGATATGCTCTGCATTGTCATGAACTAAAGAAATATTACGAACAGCTGTTCCTCTTTTAGCGGTAAAACCTCCACCTTTTACATTCAGGTCTTTTATTAAAACCACTGTATCTCCAGATGATAAAATAGCTCCGTTACTGTCTTTATGAATTACCTTTTCACTTTCTTCTAAATCATCTCCTGATTCTTTAGCCCAACGCAAAATAACATCCTCCAAATACATCATTTCTAATAAGTCACTTGGCCAACCTTCTCCTTTCAATCTATTTAGCATTCTCCAAACTAAAACTTTAACAGCATCATTTTCATTCCACATACTATCGTTTAAACATCTCCAATGATTTACATCTGCTTCATCAGTTTTATTAATCTGATTGTTGCAAGTACTGCAAACCAAAGCAGTTGAATCAATCGTTTCATCAGATTTTGGTGAAACAGTATGGATCAAAAGGTCTGAGGTACTGCCACATAGCTCACATTTATTCTCGCTTCTTTCAATTAGTTGTTCAATTACCTTCATGGGGAATATTAAATTTTCAGCCAATTTAAGAATAGTCAGTGGTGATTAGATTTCTTTTTAGTTCTTTTGTTTTAAGATCTAAATAATGTAAATCTTGTTCTAAAATTAGTGTTAAGCTATACAACATATCAGTCTGAAGACCACACAGAATGGGCAACTTTTATACATGGAGCAGGCGGTAGTAGCTCTATTTGGTATAAACAATTACGTGAGTTTAAAGCCAAGTATAATGTTTTACTTATCGATTTAAGAGGTCATGGTAAATCTAAAAAACCGATATACGAAAAACTAAAACGCTATACTTTTTCGACGATTAGTGATGAGGTTTTAGAGGTAATCGACCACCTTAAAATTGAAAAGTCACACTTTGTGGGTATTTCGTTGGGTACAATAATCGTTCGTGAAATTGCTGAAAGACATCCTTCTAGAGTAAGCAGTATGATTATGGGTGGAGCCGTAATGAAACTAAATTTACGAGGTCAGATTTTAATGCGATTTGGGGCTTTGGTAAAAGCAATTGTGCCATACCTTCTTCTCTACAGGTTCTTCGCATTTATTATAATGCCTAAAAAAACGCATCGAGAGTCACGAAATTTATTCATTAACGAAGCTAAAAAACTATACCAAAAAGAGTTTAAGCGTTGGTTCACACTTGTAGCTGAAGTAAATCCACTTCTAGCTTTATTTAGAATAAAAGATGCAGGAATTCCTACTCTCTATGTAATGGGTGCAGAAGATCATATGTTTCTGCCATCAATTACCAAGCTGGTGCAAAACCACCAATCTTCTGAATTATTTGTTGTGCCTAATTGTGGTCATGTTGTTAATGTAGAACAACCAAAAGTGTTCAACGAAAAGGTACTTGCCTATTTAGGTGCAGTACAGAGTGTTACTTGAAACTGTATTTCAGTTTGCATCAAAAAATTACTTTTTAACCTTTAAAATTTAGCACTAAGGTTAAGTTGTGTAAATAAACAGCATTCAGCAAAGGATTTTTATTAATATCCATTAATCCATATGAATATCGAAGCTCAGGAGCAAAAAAGAAATATTTAAAATTACTTTCGAAACCTATTCCAAAGTCTAATGCCAAATCAGGACTAGTTTTAAATTCAGATATCGTCTCCTCTTCTCCTCCAAAAGGGATTTTAAAATTAGGGCCGAAAAGAATATAAGGTCTTAGTTCTGAGCCTGAAAATTTATAAGCAAAATGAGCCATTATTTCAGTTGAAATCGGCATTACATCATATTCTGCTGACTCGTTAATTTCTAATGAATTTTGATTGAAGGATAATTCTGCTTTGGGCGAAAAAAACAAATTCGAAGATAATTTATATTCAGCTAAAATGCCGAGTCTAAATCCTACTTCTCTGTTTTCTTTAATGCTATTTTTTGATTCATAATCTAGAGAAGTTCGATTAATACCGAAGTTAAATCCATAGATAGCTTTTTTAGTTTCAGGATTGACCTCTTCTTGCGCTTTAGTAGATTCATTTACAAAAAGAAGGATAATGATGAAAACTGCTTTTTTAAACATGTTGTTGTAAAAATTAGGGTTAAGTAGTTTTCTATCATATGAACCCTAAAACGCATTTAGTTTGATTTTATTTTAAATCTTTTTAGAAACTCTTCTTTCTTCAAATTTTTGAAGTAGGTAATTCGTTTGTCCGTTTAATTTCTTTTTAAAAAAGGCTGAACCTCTTAACAGTAATCCCTTAAATCCTAATGCTTGTTTAGCCCAACCGTGCAAATCAAAGATATCAGTATGTTTAATTATTAATCCATCTTTTAATTTAAACTCAGCTTCTATTCTATTATGCACTTTTCTTCCCGTTTTAGAAAAGATATAATGTGCTTCCCATTTCGCGCTTGCATTTTCATTGTCTTCCTTTACATTGCTAAACTCAACCAAAAAGTCTTTTCCTTGCTGACTTTCAATCAGCATACGCCACATGTTCTTTGCTTTTTCTCCTTTCAGTTTGCCAAAAGCAGGATCTTCAAATTCTATATCTGGATGATAAAAGGAAACCATTTTCTCGGAATCTAATGCCTTAAAAGCTGAGTAAAATGACGAAACTATTTTGGACATAGAATTAAAATTGGGATATGATTTTGTTGATGATAAATATCTGTTACGTTCTAAAAATAATGATTTCTACTTACTAACTTCGCTTAATGTCTTTCGAAAAAGTAATAGTTGTATAATACGAAAAGCCCAACAATTCTTATGGAGATACTTGGGGTATGGACCCCAATAAGCAATTGAATTTAGGTTTAATGAAACCAGGAACCAAAAATTTAAGTGAAGCATTGGTGCATCTTAATAATAAGATAGCAAGGTTATGAGAAATTAAAGCTGCAATATGAATTTAGAAAAACCATTTAAGGGACTAAAAGTTATTGAATTAGCTAGCGTTTTGGCAGGGCCGGCTGTAGGAATGTTTTTCGCTGAACTGGGCGCTAATGTGATAAAAGTAGAAAACAAAAAAACTATGGGAGATGTAACACGCTCATGGAAATTGGCAAGCGAAGATCAAAATCATCCTTTTTCTGCTTATTATTCCTCAGTTAATTGGGGTAAACAAAGTATTTTTTTGGACTTAAAAGTAGAATCGGAATTCAATCAACTATTAGAAGAAATAAAAACTGCGGATATTGTTATTTGTAATTTTAAGCCCGGTGGTGCAGTAAAGTTTGGTTTAGATTATGCTAGCATCAAGATCATTAATTCCAATATTATTTACGGAGAAATAACAGGTTTTGGCAAAGAGGATCGATTAGCATATGATATTGTTCTTCAAGCTGAAACAGGATATATTTCTATGAATGGATCAGACATTAATAATCAAGTAAAAATGCCGGTTGCTTTTATAGATTTGTTTGCAGCACACCAGTTAAAAGAAGGTATACTCATTGCATTATTACAACAACAAAAAGAAAAAAAGGCCTATTGTATTTCAGTATCTTTATTCGATACTGCATTGGCTTCTCTAACCAACCAAGCAACAAATTGGATCGTGGCAAAACATATCCCAGAGCCTTTAGGAATGTTACACCCTAATATTGCTCCTTACGGCGAGCGGTTTACTTGCAAAGATGGGAAGGATATTGTACTTGCAATTGGCAGCAATGGACAGTTTAAAAAGCTTTGTGACACACTAAATTTATCCGATTTAATGAGCGATCAACGTTTTGAAAACAACCAAAAAAGAGTATTAAACCGAACAGCTTTAGCAAAAGAATTAGCACCTGCGTTTAAACATAAACAAAGAGGAACTTTAATGGAAGATTTAATAAAAAATGAAGTTCCTGCAGGAGCTGTTCGGAACATGAAAGAGGTTTTTGAGATTCCTGCAAGCAAATCACGAATAATTGAAAGTGAATTAAATGGAGAAAAGCTTTCATCCCTTAGTGCTAATGCTTTTACGATTGTATCCTAAAATCACATTAGTAAAGCTTTCCTAAATCATAAGTTTTTATAATCTACTTTTAAAAACAATTGTAAAGACTTTAGTTGTTTAATAAATATAATAAATTTCTATAAAAAAGCTCTACAAACTAAGTTTTGAAATTATACAAATTGGAATTTCCATTCTTTTAGCGAGTATTGGTTTAAAGGCATTTCTGCTTCCTAACGGTTTTTTGGATGGTGGAGTAACCGGAATTGCAATTTTAATAAGTAAATTCTCTGAAGTTGAAATATCTTATATTTTACCTATTGCAACCCTACCGTTTTTTATTCTAGGCTGGTTTACCGTTTCAAAAAGGATTTTACTAAACTCTATTGTTTCGGTAATTCTTTTGGCAATAAATATCCATTTCGAAAATTTCGAACCAGTTACCGATGATAAGCTATTAATTGCAATTTTTGGAGGACTATTTCTTGGCGCAGGAATTGGGCTAGCGATTAAAAATGGAACTGTTTTAGATGGTTCGGAGATTTTAGGAATCTATATCAACGAAAAATGGGGAATTTCAATAGGCAAGGTAATTCTAATATTTAATACCCTTTTATTCGCCATTACTGCAATTGTTGTTTCTGTGGAAGTCGCCCTCTACTCTATTCTTACATTTTTAATTACAGGAAAAGTGATCGATTTCATATTTAGAGGGTTTGAAGATTATGTTGAAATACAAATAATAACAGGGAAAACAGATGAAATTCAGAAAGCTTTAATAACTAAGGTTGGCATAGGTATGACTGTTCTAAAGGATTCTAAAGGTAAGAAAGAATTGATTGTCTATTCTAACGCTTGTGATTATGGCTCAGGTGGTGGCCAATGCGATGGCTATATAAGTGTAATCAATACAGATTCTACACCCTATTATTTAATGAATGAGAAATACTATTCCATTATTGAGGGATTCTCTGGGTCTTATGGAAATGACGATGAAAGAACTCCATACGTTTTAGAAGAAATTGAAAGAAAGGTAACCGTTACAGACAGTTCTATACTGATTGGCAAAATCCAAGAGCGAGATAATGCTCCACCAAAAGAGTATGATGTAGATATTAGCGAAATGCAATCAGGAGAATATGTAATGGAGAATGGAGTTTTGAAATTATTGAATGTCCCGAGTAAATAAAATCATAAGAGTTTAATCTGCGAAGGAATTAAAACACGAATTAGCTACTAAAATATTTGACTTCTTTACCTTCGCAATACTTAAAATAACAGCTATGATTGATTCAAACTATTGCGAAATAGAAGGTATTTCGGCGCATCACATTGGGAATAAAAGCAATGAAGACGAATTAATTCTTTCGAAAGAAGAATTGGAATTAGAAGACGAAGTACTAAGTAATATTTTAATTCATTATTTCTTAAAACCTTTTACCGGTGAAGAGCTTTATAATTTCACCTTTTCGAATGGCGAGTTTGAGCTTAACCCCTTATTTACCTATTCCGATTCTGTTTTTAAGGATGCTATCCCATTCCATGAGAACTCAATCAAAATAGCTCAGTATTTATTTGATGTTTCGAGTCATCCAAATATTAAATCAGGAGACTTGTTTGCAGTTCGTTTTTCTAATATTAAACTTGGTGGAGAACCGGTAGAAGCTTTAGGGATTTTTAAATCTGAAAATAGACATCCATTTCTTACAATTAATGCAGACTCAGGTGATATTAATATTCAGGCAAAGCGAGGAATTAATATTGATAAATTAGATAAAGGCTGTTTAATTTTTAATAAAGGAAGAAAAGAAGGATACCGAGTTGCTATTGTAGATAAATCTAACAAAGGCGAAGAAGCACAATATTGGAAAGATAACTTCTTGAACCTTAAAACTAGAAACGATGGTTTTCAGAATACCAAAGCCTTTTTAGATATTGCAAAGTCTTTTGTTACCAAACAATTACCCGAAGATTTTGAGGTTGAAAAAACTGATAAGATAGATTTATTAAATCGTTCTGTAGAATACTTTAAAGCCAATGATTCATTCAATAAAGAAGAATTTGAAACGCAAGTATTTCAAGATGAAGATGTAATTGAGTCCTTTAGAAGTTTTGATACTAATTACCGACAAGAAAATGAAGTTGAAATTAAAGATGATTTTGACATTTCTACACAAGCTGTAAAAAAACAACAACGTTATTTTAGGAGTATTTTAAAGCTTGATAAGAATTTCCATGTTTATATTCATGGAGATAAAAGTCTAATAGAAAAGGGTATTGAGAGTGATGGAAGAAAGTTTTACAAGATCTATTACGAAAAAGAAGATTAGTAATCAAACAATTTTTATAAACCATCAAATCGATGATTTGTTGTGTGAATAATTTTTATTCAATCCATAAAAACTACTTATACTATTTTCTTTTAACATAAAGCATAGCTAATGTATAGCTACACAAAAAAAGCTATGAAAAAATTGATAACAAAAATCGGAATTGCGCTGTTAGCAATTACGTTTACTAGTTGCGTAACCATTAGGCAAGGTAACGTTGGAGTAAAAAGAACTGTAGGTAAAATATCACCTAAAACTTTAGAGCCAGGAGCCAAATTATTTAATCCATTTGCATCTAGAATAATCTTAGTTCCAATCCGGACAGAAAACATCGAAGTTTGTTTAGAACTTCCTTCTAAAGAAGACTTAAATGTTAGAGCAGACATCTCAATTTTATACCATGTAGAGAAAGCAAAAGCTACTAATATTATTGGTAAAATAGGAATGGAATATGAGTCTACTATTATAATGCCAGTATTTAGAGCCTCTGCAGCAGATGTAACTGCAAAGTATATGGCAAAAGATATGCATACCGGTAACCGTTTTGAAATTGAAACTGCAATTAAAGAACAAATGATGAAAATTATTGGAGATCGAGGTTTCGTAATCGAGTCGGTAATAATGAAGAGTATTCAATTACCCAAAGGGCTATATCAGGCCATTGAAGAGAAGTTACAAGGCGAGCAAGAAGCTCAGCGAATGGAATTCGTACTGCAGAAAGAAAGACAAGAGGCCTCTAGAAGAACAATTGAAGCATATAGGGAACTCTCTAAGTCACCGAATGCTAAGTTAATTATTGGCAACGGTAACCAACCCGTGTTATTAGAGCCTTAAAAATAAATCAAAGTCCCGTAAATTTATTGCAGGACTTTTTATATCTTAATACCATGAAAAATATAATCATTTCAATTAGCTTTTTGCTAATCAGTTGTGCTTCATTTTCGCAAGAAAAACAGGTAGAGTTTAAAAACCTAAAAGAAGCTCTTAAGTCTCCTGAAAAAGTTTTTAGATTAAACCTAAGTAACCAACCGGTTAACCTACCAGACTCAATCTGGAGTACTTTTATAAATCTTGAATACTTAAGTTTAAAAGATGATCATTTAATTGAATTTCCAGAAGGTATTACCCGATTGAAAAAGTTAAAAACCCTTGACTTAAGTGGTAATGACTTTAAAGTAATTCCTGTTCAATTTTTAGAATTGAGTAATTTAGAAGAACTATATCTTAATGATTAAAAAAATCTTGACTACAAATTAGCTCTCCCAACCCTTTCTAGGCTGCCAAGACTCAAATCACTTCATTTGGAAAATGATAACTTAACATTACTTCCAAAAGAGCTTAGCACTTTCCAAAAATTAGAATCGCTTTACCTAAATGGTAATAAATTCACAAAATTTCCACAAGAACTAGAAAATTTAGAAAAGCTTAAATACATAGAATTCTACGATAATCCGCTCATTTTAAATGAGTACAAACCAAACGGCAATATGGTTATTAAGTTTTAATTAACTATACTTACAAAAAATATAAATGTTGTAAATAATGTATTATACATTTATACATTAGTTTTGAAATAATAAAAATCGATGATATGAAAAAGATAATCGGGAATTTAGCATTTGTTTTGATAGCAGTTCTTGTTGCCTGCGGCCCATCACAAGAAAAAACAAATGATATTAAATTACCATTAACAGCTGAGGGCCCATTTTTTGCTGGCCCTACAAGTTTAATGCATGAATTTAAACCTGATCTTAAAGCACTTATGGGTGATGACGCAGCAAAATTAAAAGAACTAAAATTGAAGGATATTTCCGTAAACTTACCCGAAGGAAGTCCTTATTCTTGGTATGATTTTACTTCTGCCTCTTTGGTATTTGTTAGTGATAATTCGCCAATGACATCTGTTGCAATTCTAAACCCAATTAAATCTAATGGCACAAACATTGTATTGACGACAAGTGAAGAAGCTGATTTAGTAGAATTTTTTAAAGAAGAGAAGTTTACAATTTTGTTAGACTTAGATTTTATTGAAGACAGTTATGAGGATGCAATTAATGCAGACTTAACAATGAACCTAGTATTTAAATATTAAAACCCCGAAAATGAAATTATTAAAGTATTCCTTCCTATTAATTTTAGCTGTAGTAATTAGCAGCTCAGTAAATGCACAAGACGAAAAAGCAGATCGCTTAATTGGTATTTGGGAACCTAGCCATGGAAAAGCCAAAGTGAAAGTTGAAAAAATTGGAGAAAAGTACTATGGAAAAATAGTATGGTTAAGAGAACCAGTTAATCCAGAAACTGAAAAGCCAAAGGTTGATAAAAACAATCCTGATGAAAAAATGAGATCTACTCCTTTAAGAGGGTACAGAATTCTTAAGGACTTTCAGTATACTAGTAAAAATGAGTGGACAGAGGGAACCATTTATGATCCTGAAAATGGGAATACTTACAACTGTATTATTAAAATGACAGATGAAAACACCCTAGACATTAGAGGTTACATAGGAATTTCTACTTTTGGTAGAACTGATATTTGGAAACGCTTAAAAATGCCTTCAAAAAAGAAAAAATAATCCCCTATTATTCAATACAACGCTATGACACGTCGCTACTACCAACAACTACTTTTTGCAACATTAATACTTGCCTTTACTCCTACCTTTGCTCAAACCGACACTACGGAAACAGAGGAAGAGGATTACAGCATGTATGATAACTTAGAATTTGTAGATGAAGGTGCTAAACGATATGCCTCAGTAAAAATTAAGGGTCTTGCACCTCAGAAACTAATTAGCGTCGGATACTCTTTCCAAGGAGCTCATGAATTAAAAACTTCTGCCTTTGGTGGCTTTCCAGCATCAACTGATAAAATTAATTCAGTTAGCGGAATGAGAATGGAGGCTAATATCCCAGTTATTTCTAAAAATAGCTTGATTATGCAAGTTGGTGGAAGATACTGGGAATCTAACTATGATTTTGAGGATAAATCAAGTATAACAAATCCTCTTTCTGCAACCCTATCAGACAACGGCTTAAAAACAACTGGTTTAAATACTACTATTTACAAACCCTTAGACGAGTTTAGCTTTCTACTTTTTAGAGCTTCAGCAGATATGAATGGTGATTTCGATTCAGACCTTCAAGGCATGGAGTACATGAAGTATTCTGTTGCAGCACTATGGGGAAAAAGACCGAGTGACTATAAACAATGGGCAGTTGGTTTATCTAGAACCTACAGAGCGGGAGAATTAAATTACATTCCGGTAATTTTATATAATTATACTTCACCTACTAGCAAGTGGGGAACTGAAATTTTATTCCCTGCAAGAGGTCATGTGCGATATACAGTAAACTCAAGAAATCTTTTAATGTTTGGGTTTGAGTTAGAAGGAAACAGTTTTAGAATTGGAAACCAAGGAACAGAATTAAACGAGCCCTTAAATGACCTCGAAATTAGAAGAAGTGAATTACGTTTCAGGTTTGTTTATGAGCGTCAACTGACAGGTTTTATTTGGCTTTCTGCACAAGCAGGCTACCGTTACAACTATAGCTACAATGTAGATCGATTAGAAGATGGTGACGAATTTTTTAGAGGTTTCTTCGGCGATCAAGATTACATCATGGAAAACGAACTTACAAATCCATTATATTTTAACGTTAGTATTAACCTAGTTAGTCCATAATAAGTACTTCTCTAAAATAGATTTTCAAGATTTTTAGATTCAGTAATTTTAAAACACATTATATTACTGACTGAATGGACTTTCATGCTCTAGCATATATTTTATTAAATCTCATTTGTTGTGCTTTCATCCTATACTTAGGTTTTGATTTACTTAAAAATGAAATGCAGTCTGTAAAAAGACAAAAAGGCCTAAGACTAGTTTTAGACCTCATTATTTTGCAACTGTTTATTTACTTGGTTTCAGAAAGTGGCTTTACAATAAGCCTAGAATTTCCTCCCAAATTTGCAATTGTATTTATTATTCCCTCTTTTATTTTTAGTGCAATTTTTCTATATTCCAATCGAAATAGCAATTGGATAAAAAAAGTATCTTTAAAACAAATTACACTCTTTCAAAGCTTTAGAATTTTAGTAGAAAGTCTTTTCTTATGGAGCGTAGCCAAAGGAATTTTGCATTATAATGTGAGTATTGAAGGATACAATTTTGATATGATTTTCGGCTTTACTGCCTTGTTAGTGTATTTAATTATTTGGGTTCTTAAGAAAGAAAATAAAAAACTCCTACTGTATTGGAATTACCTTGGAGTTATAGTTCTAGCTTCTGTAATTTTTGTATTTGTAAGCACTCTTTATTTGCCACAAATTTATGGCTTCGACAAAACACCAATGAAAGTCTCGTTTTTAGAATACCCATTTGTTTTAGTTGCTGCATTTATGATGCCTTTAGCAGTTTTTCTACATATCTTATCCATTATTCGAATTAATAAGAATCCAAAAATCAACTAGTTAATCTTTTTATGAAAGCAGCTACCGTTCGCGAAATAAAACAGGAGTTAAGCACTTTAAGTCAACCAGAAATGATTGAGTTGATTCTGCGCCTTTCAAAATTTAAAAAAGATAACAAGGAGCTCCTCACCTACCTACTCTATGAGGCTGGAGATGAAGCCGCCTATATTCAAAGTGTAAAGGATGAGATTGATTTCCAGTTCACAGAAATCAACCTAACTAGTTATTATTTTATGAAAAAGACCATTCGTAAAATATTGAGGCAGGTAAAGAAATACATTCGTTATAGCCAGAAAAAAGAAACGGAAGCTGAGTTACTAATCTACTTCTGTAATAAGCTTTTAGATTTAAATCCCCCAATTAAAAAAAATACAGTTTTAACTAACCTATTTTGGAGGCAGAAAGAAATAGCCACCAAGGCAGTAAGTAATTTGCATGAGGACATTCAATTTGACTTTAAAGGAAGTTTAGATGAACTAGAATTAGATAATTAAGCATGCAAGACCAAATTCAAAACTTTTATTTAAAACAACCCGAGCCCAATCGTAGTTGCTTTTTAGCCTTAAGAGAAATCATTTTGCAATATGATAATAACTTTCAAGAGGTATTAAAATATGGAATGCCATGTTTTTGCTATGACAAACATATTATTTGCTATTTGTGGAAAGATAAAAAAACAGAAGAGCCCTATTTATTAATGGCTAAAGGAAATTTGATTGAACACGATGCCTTAGAAAGTGGCAATAGAGCTAAAATGAAAATTTATCGTGTAAACCCTAATTCGAATATTGATATTCAGTCTATTAATGAGTTGTTGAAGTTGTCTTTAAAGACGATAAACCTTTCCTAATTAATACCAATCATGGAAGCTAATAAAGACAATAAGCTAATTACGATAGCTACTTTTGGGTATTCTTCCGAGATGACAGTCATACTGGCAAAACTCGAATCAGAAGGAATTAATTACTTTATTAAGGACGAATTAACAATTTAAATTACCCAATACTCAAATGCTTTAGGTGGAATAAAACTACAAGTTAAAAGAGCCGATTTAGATAAATCAATTTTAATTTTAAAAGAGTGCGGGTATATAACTGATTCTGAATTAAGCTCACTTAGAATTTGGGTTCTTCTAGAACAATACACGAAAAATATCCCATTTATAAAATTAATTAGACTTGAACTTCGTTTATTATTAATTACTGCAATTACTACCTTAACTATTATAGTTCTAATATTTACGATAAATAAACAAAACCTTACGGAGGAATTAACAGAAAATTCATGGTGCTTCCAATTTGTAAACTATAATGGCGACATATACCAGCCTAAATCGGCTAGTTTTGGCACTATTAATTTTGTTGATTATTCATGTAATGAAAGAATTCATTTTAGAAAAAATGGAACAATTATATTACCAGGATTTAACTCAAAAACAAATAGAGGAAGATGGCAATTAGTTGATGATTCATTAATAATAAATCAAATCGATACGTTTACACATATTTTTATCGGAAAATATGGCTTTGATTTAAGTGAATCAGACTTAAAATTAACTTCAATAAACACAACAATTCATTGTAATAGAATCCTATACTAATGAAAAAAGTATTATTTCTTACCCTCCTATTTGTTATTGTTTTTAATCTTAAAGCCCAAGATAGCATTCCTGATTTTAAATATAATATTGACGATTTGAAATTTTGGCGTTATGACTATTCAAAAAATGAAACTATCTCCGAAATAATTGGAAACCTAGAATTAATGAGAATTGAAGAGATTTACAACAAAGATTCAAGCAAAAAATTCTTTCCTTATGTTAAATATAATATTTTCCCAATATCAAAATTAGATTCAATCTCAAAAATTAATTCGAAAATCAATAGAGGTTTAGGGTGCTGTTTCCCAGTTTGCACAACTCATTTAACAAATACAAAAAACTTTGTATTTTGGGCTTCGCCAAACAACATCAAGTCTGCTCTTGAATGTAATGGAATCGATTACATTTTAAAAAACGCTCAATTAATTTTAGAACCAATAAAAGAACATAATTACGATTCAATAGAGGCCCTGATAAGTGACCTAAGAATTAGTCAAATAGAGAAATAACCTATGAAAATAGCAGTATGCTCAGCAAGCGGAAAACTAGGTGCAGCAGTGGTAAAAGAATTAATTAAAGCAATTGGAGCTGATTCTGTAATTGCAATCGCTAGAAAAACTGAAAAAGCAAGTCATTTAGGGGTTGAAGTTAGAAAGGGAGATTTCAATAGCAAAGATGACTTTGAAAAAGCTTTAAAAGGAGTTGATCGTGTTTTATTAGTTTCGGGAATGGACAAGCCTGAAAACCGAATTAAGCAACACAGAAATGTTATTGAGGCTGCCAAATTAAATGGATTAGATAAGCTAGTTTATACAAGCATTGTGGGTGATGAAGAAGATACTGCCTTTAGTCCAATCGTGAAAAGCAACAGACAAACGGAAGAAGATGTTAGAAACTCTGGTCTAAACTACAGTATCGGAAGAAACGGAATTTACATAGAACCAGATTTAGAATATATAGACACTTACCTTAAAGAGGGTGGAATAACTAATTGTGCTGATGAGGGAAAATGCACTTATACTAGTAAAACAGAACTAGCACATGCCTACTCTCAATTACTTTTAAAAGACCAACTAAACGGTAAAACCTTGAACCTTGTTGGAGAAGGGATTACCCAAACCGAATTAGCAGATTCCATAAATCAAGTTTATAATACGGACCTCAGCTTTAAAAATATGTCAGTAGAAGATTATAAGGCAGAAAGAGTTGAAGCTTTAGGTGATTTTTTAGGAACTGTAATAGCGGATATATATGAAGGAATTAAAAATGGAGCAAACGATGTTCATTCAGACTTCGAAAAAGTGACAGGAAGACCACATAAAAAAGTGTTACAGATGATTGAGGAGTTTAAGAGCAAATAGTTTTATTGTTCAGAATCACTGTTCAGTGTTTATTAGTGATTACTATAGGGTTTATAGTCTAAGCTCTAAAGTCTATCCTCTATTTTCTAACATCTAAGGTCTAACGGCTCTCCCCTAAAGTCTAATCTCTCAAATCCAAAACACTCCCCCAGTCTTAATATGAGCTCCTAGCTTATTTAGCAATTGATATAAACCAAAATAGGTTCTGTTGAAATATATAAAGTGTCTTGAGCCACGTGCCGATAGCCCTCTAAGATTGCTATCCTTGGTAAAAATTTCTCCTTGCTCAAAGATAGATTCGAAATAAGAATCATCTGAAAAATCAAAGTGTTCACTAAAAAATGGCTTACCTACCAATTCAAACATTTGCCCGAAGATTCCTAGAATTAAATCCTTGTCTTCTGTGGTATCTTTTTCACTAAGCATTTCAAGCTCAGTTAGGGTGCTCGTAAATTCTTTAGATTTGATATCTGCTTCGCCTAACATCAATAATTTGGTGTAAGAATGATAAAAATCTTCAGGAATTTCCTTCATACAACCAAAGTCAATCACTCCTAAATTATTATCTGGTGTTACTATAAAATTACCCGGATGCGGGTCGGCATGTATAAATTTTAATACATGGATTTGATGCTGATAAAAATCCCATAAAGACTGTCCAATTTTGTTTTTAAACTCCTGACAAGGATTTTTAGCAATCCAATCACTCAAGGAATCTCCATGAATCCATGTCATGGTAATTACACGATCGCTAGAAAGTGCTTCATTAAATTCAGGAAAAACGATTCCTTCAATATTTTTACAGCCCTCAATTATTTTATTGGAGTTTTCTAGCTCTTTGTTATAATTAGTTTCCTCCAATAGCTTTTGCTCTACTTCTTCTAAATATTGCGCTAAATCTTGCTTTTTAAAACCTAACATTCTTGTTGCAATCGGCGTAATTAGTCTTAAGTCGCTTTGTAAACTATCTGCAACACCAGGGTACTGTATTTTTATTGCGTATTCCGTTTTTCCAATCTTTCCTTTATGAACCTGACCAATTGAAGCAGCATTAGCAGCATCTCTACTAAAGTCATCAAAAATTTCACCTGGGTTTTTACCAAATGATTTACGAATGATTTTTTGTACCAAAGGGTAGGACAATGGATCTACTTGGTTTTGAGCTTTCGAAAATTGTTGAACATAAGCTTTAGGCAAAATTTGATCGCCCATACTAAGCATTTGTGCAACTTTAAGTGGACCGCCTTTTAGCTCACTAAAGGCTTTGTAAAGGTCTTTAGCATTATCTTCTTCTAAAGTATCTTTTGAGCCTTTATTTAATAATTGATTGGTATAGTGCTTCATATAATTAGCACCTACCTTTGCTCCTGCATTTACGAGCTTGCCCGCTCTGCCTATCTTGGAGACAGCTATTTTTTCTTGGCTCATGTTATTTATCTATCAGCTAAAAGATGCTTTGCTTCTAGAGTACATAAACTTCCCTAGATCTAGCATACTATTTAATGTGCTTGTGTCACTTAATTTGAAAAGTAAATCTGTTGTTTTTTCAATAAAAGCGTCTGTGTCTTGTTTCTCTTCGCTTTTATCTTTTAGGTAAAACAAAATGCAAGTTATTGCATGATTAACGTAAACAGATTGCTTTGGATTAAGATTTAACTTCTCTAAAATCTCAGGTTTCCACCCTTCTATTTCTCCCCAGTTAATGTTTAGCTTATTCAATTTTTTCTGCACATTAAAAATAAAGCCAGGGTCCTTTATTTTATCTTGCTGCATGGATTCTAAGAATATCTCATCATTAGAAATTACTTCCATTAAAACATATAAGAAAGCTAGGTGCTGCTCTTTTGATGATAGCTCATTAAAGTTTTTATCCTTAGCTAACACTTTAAGCGATTCCTCGAAATAAGAACAAACAATAGCAGATTCAAGTAATTCTATATCTTCGAAATGTGTTTTGAAATCAACAAAATGTTGGTCTGTAAAATGAAGTAATGTCTTAATGTCTTTTGCTAACTCACCGTATTGCAACAAGTGTTCTTTATAAGCTTTTATCCAATCTTTTGCATTGAATTTTTTAGTTCTTTTTGCCATGATAATCGTATTAATATTTAAACAAAAAAAACGGTCATATGTTGCAATCGACTTGAATTAATTCAAAAATAAATTCAACGTAATTTTAAAGCCAAATAATAAGCCATTGAATATAATTACAAGCTTTTTAGTATTTACTCTTTCTTTTTCGTTTATGCTGTTTGATGGGAATCTAGAACAGAATAAAATAATTTCAAAAACTCAAGAAGCAGACCCGCAGGATACTATTTTAAAATCAGGAACTTATGTTTTTGATATTGCTTTTGCAGAATGGCAAGGTGCATCTATGGGAGAAAAGGTTACCGTAAAAATTTATGGCGATTCTGTAAAGGTGATTTATGAAGGAGAAGGAAATTTAACAAACACTTATAAAGGTAAAGTAATTGATAAAGGAAAGATAAGAAAGCATAAGTCAGGAGTTTGGATTATTAGCAAAAAGGAATCTGACAAAGATCTTTTTGAAGTTGGCGGCTGCACAGGAGGGCCTTCTGTTATTGAATTTAAAGCCAAGAAGTTTTGGTTGTGCTAAATTGAATATTAATATTACCTATTTATAATTTATTTCAACCATAATCAGTAATTCTAAAATGCAAAAGCTAGTCACTCTATTTATTTCATTCTTAATCCTATGTTCTTTAGGGCAATCGCAAGAAATCCTCAAAGCAAAAAGCATTAAACGTGGAGCATATAAAACCTATCAAGAGTTTTTAGACAACGAACCAAGTATTTCAGATTCAATTAAAATTAAAGTAAAGCCTCGAGTTAATAAAAACTGGACGGGCACAAGCACTTATGTTTTAAGAAATTATAGCTCTAACAAAAAACTTAAAAAAATATGGGGTTTTTCTGATGGAAAAAAAGCCTATATCCTTCATCAAAATGAATTTTTTGAAGTATTCCTTGAGGATTCTAGCCATTACTTTATTGGTTATGATATTATTGATAATTCTCAAATCGGAACAGCAGTTATTATTGGTGGTGCAATTGGAGGAGGAATTCAATCTGCTGCTGCCCTTAACAAAGCAAGAAATAATCCTACAAAATATTTAATTAATAAAATAAACGGAGCTGCAATCCATCCGAACAAAAAACCTAAAGAGATTAATTACTCTCAATATAGTAAAACAATTGTATTTTATAGAGGAAAGACTCAGGAGTCCTACCTTCCGTTTATTTTTAGCATTAATGATAGTGTACAATATTCTTTAAAACCACAGGTTTACTTGAATATTGATGTAAACATCCAAAGTGCAATAGTTAAAGTCTGTTATGGCGATAGTTTAAAGGAATGTAACGAAATTGATTTTTTCGATGAAAGACTTAAATACATTGACTGTTCTGTGACTAAGAAGGAGAAAACTCATACAATTAGAATTGTATCGAAATCTCAAGGTGAAAGCGATTCTTATTGGTCTAAAAAAGCTCAGGAGAAAATGGAGAAACCAGGAGAAATAATGCTGAAGTAGTAAACTCAATTATTAATTGATTCTAATTACAATACTAACTTTGCAAAAAACAATAGCTTGACTCTAATCTCAAAAGACATAAACAAAGCTTCGGAACTTCTGAAGCAAGAAGAATTGGTTTCTATTCCGACAGAGACAGTTTATGGTTTGGCAGGAAATATTTTTAGCGAAAAAGCGATTCATCGTATTTTCGAGATGAAAAAGAGGCCACTCTATAATCCTTTAATAGTTCACATCCATGCAATGGAACAACTAGAGGAATTAAGTTCTCATATTCCTGAAAAAGCTAAATTGCTTGCCGATGCTTTTTGGCCGGGTGAGTTAACGCTTGTTTTGCCTAAGGATGTTAAAATTCCAGATTTAATTACAGCAAACAAACCTACTGTTGCGCTCAGAATGCCTCGTCATCAGTTAGTTCAGGATTTATTAAAACAGATTGATTTCCCGATTGCTGCCCCAAGTGCAAACCCATTTGGCTGTATAAGCCCAACCAATGCAAAAAGAGTTAAAGATTATTTCGACGGGGACTTAAAAATGGTTTTAGACGGTGGTGATTGCACAAGTGGAATTGAGTCAACAATTGTTGGTTTTAATGGTGAAAAAGCTATTTTATATCGCTTGGGCTCAATTTCTAAAAAGCAAATAGAAGCTGTAATTGGCCCAATTGCAGAACTTACAAAAAGCGAAAAAACTCCGAATGCTCCAGGTATGCTTTTAAAGCACTACTCACCTAGAACCAAAACAATTTTAACAGAGGATGTGAGTTCAATTTTGGATAAAAACCCAAATAAAAGAATTGGTATTATCTGCTTAACAAGCGATTTAGAATCTTCAAATAGTATCGAAATTGAAGAACTCTCTAAGTCTAGCGATTTAAATGAAGCAGCTAAAAACCTTTATGAAGTAATGCACCGATTAGACCATTTAAACCTTGATCTAATTATTGCTAAAAAACTACCTAATGAAGGAATTGGCAAGGCAATAAATGATCGTTTAGAGAGAGCGTCGGCAGATTAGAATTTGTAATACAATGTTTTGCCAAAGAATAAGTTAGAAATAGTATAGAATCTAATTCATTCAAAATTAATTACATGATCAGGCCTCCTAAAAATTTCAAGATTATTGTTTCTTCTTTTATTGTAATATTAATTTTTACAGCATTTTCTGCAATTAGTTTAATTAAAAAACAAAAGGGTAAAGAAGAACTAATAGGTTTTAAAAATCCAACCATTGTTGGTAATTCAAACAAAACCAGTCTTTGTCTTTCACCAGAATACATGCTTAATGCTTGGTATAACAAAGAACGTCTTGATTCCATAACCGATACCTTAGACCTTTCAACAGATGGAAAAACAACAGAAAATTTATGGTACGATTTCATGTTTCCGAAAAAAGAAAGACAAAAAAAGTCTAACTCAGGTCTTCGAGTTATTGTTGATACTATAAATGAGTTAACCATGAAAAAGAAACCAATTTGGGCAAGGTATCTGTTTAACAATAGATTCACATGGCAAGATTCGACAGAAATATTACAAGATGATACACTAATTCAAAATGTAAAAAGTTTTCCAATATACATTGCTAACCTTTCGAATATTGATACCGCATTAATACAAGTTCAAGATGGAAGTTTTATGATGACAGTTGAAGCAATTGATCCTAATGGGAAATGGAAGCCGATTGAATGTTGGTCTAATAGCTGGTGTGGAAATAGTTATTTTACCTTATTGGTCCCTCCGAAACATATGTACATGACAAGAGGAATAAAATGCAGTGGCAGCTTTAGCTCTACCTGCAGAATGAAAGTATATAATGGAAAGGATTCAATCTATTCAAATGAGTTTCGAATGACCATAAATGAAACTCAGTTTATAAACCCGATTCAAAAAGATAATGGGAGATAACGACTAATTCGTAATTCCTCTATCCGCTCCTAAACCATATTTATCAACCAAATAAATCATTGCAGCAAAAGAAGCACAACCCAATTCAAGTTCTCTTCGGTGTACATTTTCAAACACATCGGTATCAGAATGATGATGATCGAAGTAACGTTGGTCATCTGGTCTTAAACCAATAAGCGGTGTGTTTTGATTTTTCAGTGGACCAATATCTACTCCACCCCAGCCTTTATCGAAAATATGCAGTTTGTAAGGTCTTAAAAGTGGTTCCCAAGATTGCATTAATTCAACTTGCTCTTTGGTTCCGTCTAAAGTAAAACCTCTAGGAACGAAACCTCCTGCATCGCTTTCTAAAGCGGCTACATGAAACTCACCTTTTTCTTTTGCAACAGCCGCATAAGTTTTACCGCCATTATTGCCATTTTCTTCATTCATAAATAAAACGCAACGTAAGGTGTACTGTGGCTCGTAACCTATCTTTTTAAGTAATCGTAAAGCTTCAATGGAGTGAGCTACTCCTGCTCCATCGTCATGTGCTCCTTCTCCAACATCCCAAGAATCTAAATGCCCACCGAAAGTAATTACCTTATCTGGTTCTATTTTACCTTTAATTTCGGCAATAACATTGTAAGAATCTTTGTCAGGCAAGGTTTGTGGGTTTATGTTCATCGATGCTTTCGATGCAGGCTTTTCTTTCAGCATGATGCTCAATATTTCAGAGTCCTTAATTCCTAAAGCCACGGCAGGAATCTTTTTTATGCCTTCCTCATAACCCATTGAACCTGTATGAGCATTGTCATCTCTGTGATGTGTTAGTGACCTTACAAACACCCCAATTGCTCCATACTCCGATGCCTTGCTTGCACCCATCCACCTTTGGCCTACACAACCGCTGTATGCCTGACCGGTACTAATCAGTTTTCGGTCAAAAGCACGATTGTAAAAAACAAACTTTCCTTCAATTTGCTCTCTACCAAGTTCTTCTAATTCTTCAAAAGACTGAATTTCGACAACATTTGCAGTTATTAAACCATTAGAAAATACTGAGCCTCCAAGCGTTTTAATACTCATTGGCACTCCGTTTAATTTAGCTTCTTCTTTATCTCCTCTTACCCAATGAGGAACTTTAACAGGTTGTAACCAAACCGTGTCAAAATTATAAGACTCTAGTAATTCTTTTGCCCAAACAACTGCTTTTGCAGCTTCTGGAGAACCACTAAGCCTAGCTCCCACATCTTTGCATAAAGATTTTAAATTCTTGTAACTGTGGCCATTTTCTAATGCCTCGTCAAATATTTTGCGAATTGCTAGTGAGTCTTCAGTTTGGGCCTGGGCTAAACTAATTGAGCAAATAAATGCAACTAAAATGCTAAAGTGTTTCATGTTTGTTTTGTTCTGGATGTTATAACAACCTAATTAATCATTTGCTCAAGAATACTTCCTACAAAATAAGAAAGCACTGCTGCAGCTGCACCTAAAAACAAAGTTTCAAGAATACTTTTAATACGTCTAGTCTGTGTAACCACTGATTTTAACCAACCAATACCAATAAAAGCTATAGAAGTTAAAACTATACTTATTGTAAATAGATTATATTCATTTTGATCTGATGAATAATCCCACAAATAGGCTATTAAAGGAACCAAACCTACAATTACGAAAGACACAAATGTCATTGCTCCCATTGCAAGCGGAGATTTATTCGACTCCATCATGTTCAGCTCCTCCTTCATCATTACGTCAACCCACCGATCTTTATCTGCCGTAATTACGTCAGCAATTTGCTCTAAAAGCTCTCCTTCAAATCCTTTTGCTTGGTATATTTCTCTAATCTCTTCTTTTTCCTTTTCAGGAATATTATCTACCTCCCAATATTCTAATCTTTTGTGTTTATCGTAATTATCCTGTTCTGATTTATTCGATAAATAACTCCCAACCGACATGGCAAAACCGTCGGCAATTAGGTTTGCAAAACCCAAAATAATAACAACTGAAGAATCAAGATTTGCACCTGCAGAACCTGCAACAACGGCAAAAGTTGTCACACTTCCATCAATACCTCCGTATACAAACTCACCAATATAATCCTCCCATTTGGCTTTCCATCCATCCTGGTTATGAATTTTTGCTTCGTTATGCTTCTGTTTTAAAATATCTGACATCAAAAAGCTTTATTTACTTCGTTTTTTAAGGCTTCAATGGCAACATCTGTTGGCATTTTTTCCATTTGTCCCACCAACTCTAACAAAAACTGACTTAATTCTAAACCACTTGCATCGTCTTTCAGCTGCTCAGCGCAACTATTGATCACTTTTACGTTTTCTTCTCTAGTCGATTTAATTAAAGCCCATGTTTTACTTGAGATATACAATTGTTGTGAAACATTATGATCATACTCACTTCGTATTGAAGCTAATAAAGCATTTTGCAATTCCTTTGCTGACATTTTACCATTGTAAATTCTCATAACCATATTACTGATAGAAATACGTTCTAAAAACAAAATCATTCTTTCATAGGCTTGCAATTTAACAGGAGTAATCATTTTAGAATTACCAGTACGATAAGTCATTTCCATTTTTCTACGCTCAGCATCCATAAAACTTTTCAGTATGAAATAAACTCCGACAAATACAATAGCTGCAGGCAGTGTATATTTAATAATTTCTAATACAATTTCCATAAAAATGATTTTGGGTAAAGTTAAAAATCTGTTTTGAATTAATTAAAACAAAACGCAGCCACATAAATTGCAAGCAGGACTAAAATAAGAAAAGGCATTTTATTAGATTTGCTTTATACATTTAGTGAATATTTCATGCAAAAAGTATCCAACAGAATAGCTAACTTATCTGAGTCGCAAACCATTGCGATGTCTAAAAGAAGCCGCGAATTACAGCAACAAGGAAAGGACATTATTAACCTTAGCCTAGGCGAACCCGACTTCCCTACTCCAGATTTTATTAATGATGCTGCAAAAGCAGCCATTGATAACAATTTTACCAAATACACTCCTGTATCTGGATACCAAGATTTGAGAGAGGCAATAAGCGCTAAATTCAAGAGAGATAACAATCTTGATTATGGAATTGACCAAATTGTAACAAGCACTGGAGCAAAACAAACCATTGCTAATGTAGTACTTAGTTTGGTAAATCCTGGTGACGAAGTTATCGTTCCTGCTCCTTATTGGGTTAGTTATATTGAAATTATTAAAATGGCAGAAGGAATTCCTGTTATAGTTGATGCCAGCATAGAAAACGATTTTAAAATTACTCCAAGTCAATTGCAAAATGCAATAACATCTAAAACCAAGCTGATGATATACAGCAGTCCTTGTAATCCAACAGGTTCGATTTACAGTAAAGACGAGTTACAGGTTTTAGCAGCAGTAATCGCAAGTAAAAAAGACTTTTATGTTCTTTCGGATGAAATTTATGAACACATCAATTTTGTTGGAAAACACGAAAGTCTTGCTCAATTCTCCGAAGTAAAAGACCAAGTAATTACAGTAAATGGCGTTTCTAAAGGCTTTTCGATGACAGGCTGGAGACTTGGTTACATGGGTGCTCCTAAATGGATTGCAGCAGCTTGCGATAAAATGCAAGGCCAATTTACAAGTGGAACTTGTAGTATTACACAAAAGGCAGTGGTTGCTGCAATGCAGGCAGACCCAAGTGTTACCTACGAAATGAGAGATGCATTTCATAAACGAAGAGATTACGTTTTAGAACGTTTAAATAAAATTGAAGGTGTAAAAACCAATACTCCTGAGGGTGCCTTTTATGTATTTCCTGACGTTTCGGCATTTTTTGGAAAAGACTATAATGGCAGCATAATTAACAATGCTACCGACCTTTCATTATATCTTCTAGAAAGTGCGCAAGTTGCATTGGTCACAGGAGAAGCATTTGGTAGCCCAAATTGTATTCGCTTTTCATATGCAACATCACTTGATGTATTAGAAAAAGCAATGGATCGCTTAGAAAAAGCCTTAAACGACTCAAACTAATGGGAAGAAATACACAAGATTTGTATAAGCTTTTTAATTCATTCAATGAAATGAATGTTTTGATTATTGGAGATGTAATGATTGACGCCTATTATTGGGGAAAAGTAGATCGTATTTCGCCTGAAGCTCCGGTGCCAATTGTCTCAGTTAATAAAAAAGATGCTAGAATGGGCGGAGCCGCCAACGTGGCCTTGAATATTCAAGCTATGGGCGCCAAACCAATTTTATGCTCTGTAATTGGTTCAGACGAAGATGGAAATGAATTTCTTAGCCTTCTTAAAAAGAATAATCAAACAAAGGAGGGAATTCTAAAATCTGATTCTCGCATTACAACCAAAAAAACTAGAATCATTGGCAATAACCACCAAATGTTGAGAATTGATGCAGAAGACACCAAAGAAATTAATAAAAAAGAGGAAGATGATTTTTATAATCTGATTCAAAAAATAATCCAAAAGTCTAAAATTGATGTTATCATTTTTGAGGATTATGATAAAGGATCTATTACTAAGGGCTTAATTAAAAAAGTAGTTAAGCTTGCTGAAGAAAATAATATTCCAACAACGGTTGACCCAAAGAAGGTGAACTTTATGGAATACCAAAGTGTAAGCCTTTTTAAGCCAAATTTAAAAGAGTTAAAAGAAGGTTTAAAAGTGGATTTCAACCATTTAAACTCAAATGAATTAACACAAACTGTTCAAGAATTAGAGTCAATTCTAGGTAATAGCAAAACACTACTTACACTTTCTGAATCAGGAGTTTATATTAACTCAAATAAAGAATCACATCACATATCTGCACATCACCGAGATATAACAGATGTTTCTGGAGCAGGCGATACAGTAATAAGTGTTGCTTCATTATGTTTAGCTGCAAATCAAGATTTAAGGATGATTGCAGAACTATCGAATTTAGCTGGTGGTTTAGTGTGTGAAAATATAGGAGTTGTTCCTATTGTAAAGGAAAAACTATTAGAAGAAGCCAAGCTAATTCTTACTAAATGATAACGCTAGCTAGCTCTTATTGGGGACCTGCTTCTTACTTTAAAATGTTGAGTATGAATGAGCAGATTGCAATAGAAACTCAAGAACATTTTATAAAGCAATCTTTTAGAAACAGGTGTCAGATATATGGTGCAAATGGACCATTAAACTTGAGTATCCCGCTTCGAAAATGGAAGAACAATGCACCAATCAATCAAATTAAAATTTCATATGAAGACAACTGGCAACAGGTTCATTGGAAGTCAATTGAATCTTCTTACAGAGCTTCACCTTTCTTTGAGTTTTACGAAGAAGAAATAAAGTCATTTTACCAAAGCGCAGAAATAGAATCTTTGTTGGAGTTTAACCAGAAAACGCTTTTTTGTATCTTAAACTTAATCAAGTTAAAGCCCAATATTTCTGAAACAGATCGTTTTGAAAAACAAGAAAGAGATTGGCGAATTATTTTACAACCTAAGAACAAAGGACTAAACAAGGCGTTTCAATTCCCAAAATACATTCAAGTTTTTGAGGATAAACATGGTTTTATATCAAACTTGAGTATTCTAGATGTTCTATTTAACTTAGGACCGCAAACAAGTAATTATTTAAATTCAATAGCAATCAATAACTAGGCATTATGTCACAAAAGATTAACCTCGAAGAAAGCAAGAACGATGATAGCATTAGATTATTAATTTCTGATCTAAAGAGAAAACAAGAAAAGGTAGCCCTAGGTGGAGGAAAATCTAAAATAGAAAAGCAACATGCTAAAGGTAAATTAACAGCCCGAGAGCGTATTGCATTTTTACTTGATAACGATGATGAAGCTATAGAAATAGGCTCATTTGTTGGAGAAGGTATGTATGAAGAATACGGCGGATGCCCTTCTGGAGGAGTTGTTGTGAAAATAGGATATGTATCTGGAACACTATCAATCGTAGTTGCGAACGATGCTACGGTAAAGGCAGGAGCTTGGTTTCCAATTACTGCAAAGAAGAATCTTAGAGCGCAAGAAATCTCAATTGAAAACAGACTACCGATTATCTACTTAGTGGACAGTGCGGGAGTTTTTCTACCAATGCAAGATGAAATTTTTCCCGACAAGGAGCACTTTGGTAGGATGTTTAGAAACAATGCTGTTATGTCGTCTATGGGAATTACACAAATTTCTGCCGTAATGGGCAGTTGTGTTGCTGGTGGAGCCTATTTACCAATCATGAGCGATGAAGCTTTAATCGTTGATAAAACAGGGTCTATATTTTTAGCCGGTTCTTATTTGGTAAAAGCTGCTATTGGCGAATCTATCGATAATGAAACTTTAGGTGGAGCAACTACTCATTGCGAAATTTCAGGTGTTACTGATTATAAAAGCAAAGACGATAAAGATTGCCTTACTTCTATCCGAAACATTATGGATAAAATAGGAGAAGCCGACAAAGCAGGATACAACCGAAAAGAAGCTCAAAAACCTCTTGGTGACCCTAAAAGACTATATAGCCTAATTCCATATAATAGAACGAACCAATACGATGTAAAAGAGGTAATCAATTGCATTGTCGATAATAGTGAGTTTGAAGAGTATAAAGAGCTGAATGGTAAAACCATTGTTTGCGGATATGCGCGTATCGATGGTTGGGCAGTTGGAATTGTTGCTAATCAACGAAAAATGGTAAAAACCAAAAAAGGAGAAGCTCGTTTTGGTGGAGTTATCTATTCTGATTCTGCCGATAAAGCAGCTCGTTTTATCATGAATTGCAATCAAAAGAAAATTCCATTGGTCTTTTTACAAGATGTTACCGGCTTTATGGTAGGTTCTAAATCTGAGCATGGAGGAATTATTAAGGACGGAGCAAAAATGGTTAATGCCATGGCAAACTCTGTTGTGCCTAAGTTTACCATTGTAATGGGAAACAGTTACGGAGCAGGAAATTATGCCATGTGTGGTAAGGCTTATGACCCAAGATTAATAGCCTCTTGGCCTACTGCTAATATTGCAGTAATGAACGGAGGTTCTGCAGCGAAAACTTTGTTACAAATTAAAGTAGCCACTTTAAAAGCAAAAGGAGAAGAAATTACTGAAGAAGCACAGAACGAATTGTTAAAAGAAATTACTGACCGTTATAATGCGCAAACCTCTCCCTATTATGCAGCATCAAGATTATGGGTAGATAATGTAATTGACCCTTTACATACAAGAGGATGGATTTCTATGGGAATTGAAGCTGCTAATAACGCCCCGATTGAAAAGCCATACAATGTTGGCGTAATTCAAACTTAAAAAAATGGGAAGATCAAAAAGGTCGTTTGGGTCTTACTTAATTGAGTTACTAATTATTGTAGTTGGTATATCAATCTCTTTTATCTTAAATGACTGGAGAGAAAGTAGAATAATCAAAGAGCAAAAAAATCAATTGGTTCTAGATATTCAAGATGATTTAAGGGCTGATTCTATTTTCCTTAGTAAAATGCAATTGGCATATTCCAAAATGTTAAGGTCCCATGATTCTTTATTAAATCATTTAGACGACTCTATACCAGAAGATAGCTTAAATATTTACTTAGAACATTTAACAAACTATTATTTATTCAATACCCGAACTAGAAGTTTTGATATTATATCTAATAATGAAGAGTTGAAAATTAATAAACAAGACACTTCTATTAGAATGTTTATGAATATGCACAACTATGTGTACAAAACACTTAATGAATGCTTATCGATTGAAAAAAACTTTGTTTTAAATACAGCAACACCATATAAAATAAAGCATTCACCCTATATCCCCGATAAGCCAGAAGAAGGCTTTTATAAAGGAATGCCTTTTATGAACTTAGAAAGAGAGACGAATTTATTAATATTTTAGAAGATGGGTTTTATCATAAAGAATTAGTTCTGGAAGTGGTAAATGAAGGAGTTGGGTATATAAAAAAGACAAAGGCTGCAATAGACAATGAAGTCGAAGTTATTAAATCAAAATCATAAACTTAGAAGCATGTCAAGAAGAAGTTTTACTCGTTCAAAATCAAGCTATTTTGCAGAATTCTTAGTCATTATTGCGGGTATAATGGTTTCTTTTTTACTCAATGAATGGAGAGAAACTTCAAATACAAAAGAAAAGAAGTTGGTTCTTTTAACAGAATTACATGAGGATTTAAAGGCAGATTCTCTATTTTTAAGTATTTCACATAAGTTCTATAAAGAAATGCTTCGTGGACATGATAGCATGTTAACTTTTCCAAAAAAGAAGAAGTTTCACCCTGATTCAATTACCAAATACTTAGACTATTTGGTTTCATATGCTCCTTTTGAACCCTCTGAACAGGCATACATTAATTTAAATAACAATCCTGATTTGTTTAATGATGTAGCTGATACTGCAGGTGCTGATTTTCTAATTAGAAAATACCAGTTTATAAGAAGTAAATTGTACAAGAATGCAGTTATGGAATGGGTTGAGATAGATAAAAACTTTGTTTTAAATACTACACTTCCCTATTTAGAAAAGAATGCTCCCTTTGTTCCTGCTCCAAATTTCAAATCATTTGATGGCAGTGTTTACTATGAAGTTGCTAAAGATGATCATTTCAAAAATATAGTAAAATCGGGAAAACTGTATAAAGGAGCTCTAGTTCAAAACTACAATTTAGCCATTAGTCAAATCACAGTTTTAAAAGCAGAAATTAAAGCCTTTTTAGATCAGGAAGTGAAGAAGAAATGACTTACCTCATTTTATTTCTTGCAGGAATAATAGCCTATATAATTAGTACTCTATCAGGCGGAGGTGGGGCAATAATTATGCTCCCAATTGTTGGTTTTTATTTAAGTGCACAAAGTGTTGCTCCGGTGGTAAACCTGGGTAATATGATTGGTAGACCTGCTCGTCTTATTCTATTTTGGAAAGACATTCAATGGGATTTGGTAAAATACTATGTTCCTTCTGCCCTTCTTGGGGCAATTGTAGGAGGCTTAATCTTTGTACAACTCAATAGTTCCTGGATTCAGATTGTATTGGGAATATTCTTATTAACTACTCCTTTTCAATTTAAAATGGGAAAAAAGAAATACTCTTTTAAAATGAAAAAGCAATATTTCATTCCTCTAGGATTTTTAGTTACTGTTATTTCAACATTGTTTGGAGCTACGGGTGCTGTTTTAAATCCATTTTACCTAAATATGGGCTTGGTAAAAGAAAAGATGATTGCAACTAAAACTGCTAATTCTTTTTTTGCAGGAATTGCTCAAATTGGCTCTTATGCCTTTTTAGGTGCAATAGAAGGTCAAATGTGGTTTTGGGGTTTAGCAATTGGACTAGGAGCAGTTATTGGAAATATAATAGGAAAGAAACTGCTAAGCAAAATGAGTGAACTGAATTTTAGAAGAGCTGTACTTGTTATTATGGTTATTTCTGGAGTTTTAATGTTGGTGAAGGGCTTAAGCTAATTGCGTTCAATTAAGTTAATCCGAACATCATACCCATTACGTATAGTTCCATTTAATTCGGTCTGCAAGGCTAATTTTCTTTTTTGAATTAGGCCAATTTGAGCTGCGTATTTCTCCTCTTCCAAATAACGCTCAATCAAGTTTAACTCATCTTTTTGGTCAACTACCAAAACGGAATCATAAGTAGTTCCATTAACGGTAGAACGTTTATGAATTTCTTTATAAGAATAAACTTCCTCAGGATTTGCATTTAAAGCATTAGGGTCCCAAATAACATTCTCTCCCAAAGGAAATACCAAAGGAATTCTAATTTGATTGTTTTCAAGTATTTCAAATTTCCTTCCTACTAGCTTCTTCGAAATATTATATTTTTTTACCCATTGATTGGTATCCGAATTTCGCTGATAAACTCCGACTAAGAATGAGGGATTATTTTCAATATCGATAAACTCCTCTTCTATTGTTTCCTTTACAAAAAATTGAACAGTATCGATGCCTCCGGTAAACTCATCATAAGCAATTGAATCAAACTGATAAATCATTTCTGATCCAAGTTTTAAGGGTATATACTCGAAACCAAGTGAAGATTTTGACAATATTGTATCTCCATCATCGGAACATGAAAAAAGTATTGTAATACTAAAAAGTATAAGCGCTGATATGTTCCACTTTTTTATCATGATCGTGTTATAAATCCTCCGCCAAGTAAATCTTTTCCTTCGTAAAAAACTGCAGATTGTCCTGGAGCAACCCCTTTTACATCTGAAACAAAGTCAACTAAAATTTCCCCGTTTTCATCAATACTTAATTGACTCATGGTTCCGGCATCTTTGTATCGAACCTTCGTCAGTACATCTGTGTCAGTAGGAATTTTGTCGTACTTAATTAGGTTCGGTTTTCTCACTTTCATGCTAATTTTATCTAAATCAGCTTCTTTACCTAAAACAACGGTATTATTTTCAGGATTAATTCGAACTACATACATCGGTTCGCCTAAGGCTATTCCTAATCCTTTTCTTTGACCAATCGTATAAAATGGATAACCTTCGTGCTGACCTAAAATATTTCCTTGTAGGTCAATAAAGTCACCACCTTTAACTCTTTCTTCAAGGCCATCAACTTTTCTTTTTAAGAAACCGCGGTAATCGTTATCAGGTACAAAACAAATCTCATAGCTCTCCCCTTTTTTAGCTAATTCTTCATGACCTCTATCAAAAGCCATTTGTCTTATCTCTGGCTTAGTAAACTTGCCTAAGGGAAACTTTGTTCTTGCCAAAGCTTCTTGACTTAAGCCCCATAAAACATAAGATTGATCTTTGTTTTCATCTTTCCCTTTAGAAATTACATAACGTCCGTTTTCAAAACGAACATTTGCGTAATGACCTGTAGCAATATATTCACAACCCAACTGATCAGCTCTTCTTAACAAAGCATCCCATTTAATATGAGTGTTACACAACACACATGGGTTTGGTGTTCTTCCTGCAACGTATTCGTCCACAAAATTATCTACTATAAAATTGCCGAATTCCTCTCTAATATCAATGATAATATGATGAAAACCATAGTTTACTGCCAAGATTCGAGCATCATTAATATCATCTAAACTACAACAACCCGTTGACTTTTTATTCCCTCCAGAGCTAGAGTAATCCCATGTTTTCATAGTAACACCAATTACTTCATAGCCTTCTTCATGCAGCAACAAAGCAGTTACAGAGCTATCTATACCTCCACTCATTGCAACTAAAACCTTCCCTTTACTTTCTTTGCTCGTCATATTTAATTGTTCCATTCATGTCCTCAAATTCGAGTTCATCTTTAACATTATCTTTATACTTATCTAGACCTTCTAATAGTTCGTCCTCACTATACGGAGTGATTCTTTTACCTAATTCATATTCAATCTCCATTTCAAGATTTCCCTCTTCATCATAGTAAAACCAAACTCCATCTTTAACATCCTTCTCGAATTGACCTTTTACTTTTATTTTCCCATTTGGGTGGTAAACTACCGTTTCACCCTTCCTATAACCATCAACATAGCTTGCGGTTTGTTTTAATTCTCCAGTTTCAAAGAACGCCTTATAAGGTCCGATTTCTAGGTCTGAAATAAAATTAACTTCATCGGCTACTTTTCCATTGATATAGTAGGTTCTCCATAATTCAATCTTCTTACCATTTAAATAATTTCCTTCGTTTACCTTTATCTCATTGGCTCCGTATGTTATCCATTTACCTGTTTTTTTTTGATCTAAGTATCTGCCTTCTGCCATTTTTTCACCAGTAGAATAATACATAGTAGCATATGACTCATTTGACTTAAGCCAAACCAAACGCGTTTTCAATTCCCCTTGAGGGTAATAGTAATAAAAAGTATCAACAGGGATATCATTTTTAAACTGACCTTTGTATCTTAATGAACCATCTTTATACTTTCCGGTCCAAGCACCGGTTTTCTTCCCATCTTCATCAAGCTTATTTTGTGCAATAAGATTAGATGGCAAGCCAAACAAAAAAGTGATTAATACACCTATTAATGTGATATTTTTTAATGATAACATAGTTTTACAAAATTACGGAATATTAGATTTTTACTGCGGTTTACTTCGTATCCAATATTTATACCAATTTAAATTCCAGTTTTAGTTTTAAACTGCTAATTCTTAAGTTTACTTCATGCAATCATTCTTAAACAAAATCGCCAAATCACTAGTACAAAAATACAAGCAAGAACTTGGCGAAATTGCAATTGTACTGCCTAATAGAAGGGCAAATATCTTTTTAAGAAACGAGCTAAGTCAACAGATTAGTTCTACTACTTGGGCTCCTTCAATTTTTAGTTTAGAAGATTTTGTAGAAGAGCAAGTTAATCTGACAAACATTGATCAAATCGATTTATTGTTTGAACTTTTTGAAATTCACAAGAAAATAGAGCAAGAAAACGCAGAACCCTTTGAAGATTTTATGAACTGGGGTAGCATTCTTCTTTATGATTTTAATGAAATTGATAGATACTTAGTTGATGCCATAGAATTATATTCTTTTCTATCTGAAGCAAGAGCCATTGAAACCTGGAACCCTGAAACAGGACAATTGAGTGAGTTTCAAAAGAAGTACCTCAAGTTTTGGGATAAACTTCATATCTACTATAAAGAATTTAGAGCGGCTTTAATTGAAAAAGGTTTGAGTTATCAGGGTTTGGCATTTACACAGGCTGCGGAAAACATTCAGCAAAGTGAAACTTTCAAGGCCTATAAAAAAATATATTTTGCTGGTTTTAATGCTTTAACAAACGCCGAACAAAAGATTTTAGATTTTTTTACTGAAAATCATAATGCTGAATTACTTTTTGATGCGGATGAATATTACTTAAATGATAAATTTCAGGAAGCTGGTAAATTTTTAAGGAAACATAAAGCCAAATATGGAGCACTTAATTGGGAATCAAACTTTTTTAAAGAAGTAAATAAGGAAATTGACATATATGGAATTTCAGGAGATATAGGGCAAGCTAAACTAGTTGGTAATTTGCTAGCACAAAACGAATCTAAATTTTCGAATGAAAAAACCGCTGTAGTTCTTTCTGATGAATCTCTTTTACTACCTATTCTAGACAGTCTTCCACCTGGTACTACCCAAGTAAACGTTACCATGGGCTATGCTCTTTCGAATACAGTTTTTTATCACTTTTTTGAGAAATATTTAAGTCTTTACGCACAATACAACAAAGAGGAAACTTCTGATTTTAATGGTTTCTACTTTAAAGATTGCCTCGAATTATTAAAACATCCGGTTTGGAAGATTTTACAATTGGGTTCTATTACTCAAAACATAATCAAAAGAATTGAAGCTTCAAGAGTATTTTTTGTAAACCCAAACTACTTTACAGAACTAAACGATAATTTGAAAATTCAATTATTCGAAAATCCCAACAAACTAAAAGGTAGTTTTATAAGTGGTTTAATTCAATTCTGCGAAGCATTTAAATCAAAACCTGAAAGTAGTTTAAGTGACCTAAACGGAGAAGTTTTATATAGTTTTTACTCATGCTTTAATCGAATTAATCAGGTTGCGGAAAAGAATGACTCAGATTTAAGTTTCAAATCTATCTATCAACTATACACTCAAGTTGTTTCAAGCGAATCTGTTTCATTTATTGGCGAGCCATTATCAGGTTTACAAGTAATGGGAGTTTTAGAAACTAGAACTCTTGATTTTGAACATGTAATCTTAACTAGTGTAAATGAAGGAGTTTTACCATCAGGTAAGACACAGAGTACTTTTATTCCTTATGATATAAAACGAAAATTTGAGCTCCCCTCCTATAAAGAGAAAGACGCCATATTTGCATATCACTTTTATCGTTTAATACAAAGGGCAAAAAAAGTTAGTATAATATACAATACTATAAATACTGGTTTAAATGGTGGAGAAAAAAGCAGATTCATATTACAATTGCAAAATGAAATTGAGAAGTACAATCCTGCAATAAATATAAAAGAGCACATTATCTCTGAGAAGCCCCCAACGAGTAGTCTTAAGCCTACTATTATCAGAAATGAAAATACTATCCTAAATCAGATTAAAGAGATTTTAGAAGATGGTTTGTCAGCATCAACAATAAATACATTTATTAGGTGTCCACTAGATTTCTATTATAAAAAAATCCTTAAACTAAGACCGATAGAAAATAGTTCTGAAAACCTGGAGTTAAATGAATTCGGCAGTATAGTTCATCTAGCACTCGAAAGATTGTATCGGAATTACCTTAATAAAGTATTTGATAAACAAATAATTAAGGAACTGAATGAGAGTTATGAAGACTACACACTTGAGGCTTTTAAGGAAATAACCAAACAAAGCCCTGAAACAGGTGACTATAAGGTCGCTTTTGAAATTGCAAAAATCTATGTGAAAAAAATCATCGATTTTGATGCAGAAGATGTTAAGAAAGGCAATGAACTAATTATTAAATCTGTTGAATTAAAATTCAAAGAAAGATTAGAATTAAATCTTCCTATTGGCTCAATTAATTTGAAAGGAGTAATTGACCGTATAGACACTTTAAATAAACAAACAAGAATTGTAGACTATAAAACAGGAGGAGTTGAACGGAAGGATTTATCGCTTAAGAAAAGTAAACTTGATAAAATCTTAAGCGACAATAATGATAAAATAATTCAAATGATGGTTTATTGGTTAGCCTCTAAAAAGCTTGATCAAAATATTAAGCTAGGAATCATTTCTACTAAGAACAACAAAACAGAGTTTCTCCCCTTGATCATAAAAAAAGGAATTTTAAACGACAAACTAAGTCAAGAAGCATTATTTACAACTGTAATTGAGGAACTACTAGAAAACATGATGAGTGGAGAGTTTATTTTTAAGCATAACAAGTCATCGAAGTACTGCGACTTTTGTTAAAAAAGAAAGGCCTTCAAAAAATGAAGGCCTTATCAGGGAATAGCTGTAAGATATCTACCACAAAGTCTTACAATTATGAGACGACACAAGTATTGTTTTAGTTGCCCAGAAGTTGATAATTTTCAGATATTTGAAAAATGAGTATAAAATCATTAAAGTACATTGCACTTTTTTTAGTCCTATTTAATGATTTATTGGCTGTTAGTCAAAACATTAAATCAAGATGTTCTACTGGAAAGTTAATTGAAGAAGCTCAAGAAAAACCTGAATATATAGCAACCCAAGAAAAGATTAGTGAGGCTATTAAGAACTATAAATTTGATAAAACAGATACCGTAATTACTATTCCGGTAGTGGTTCATGTTTTGTATAAGAATCAAAGAGAAAATATTTACGATGACCAAATTTACTCCCAAATTGAGGTCTTAAATGAGGATTTCAGAAAACTAAACTCAGATATCTCATCTGTTCCTAGTCAGTTTTCAGTGGCTGATATAAAAATAGAATTTTGTCTTGCAAAGACTGACCCAAATGGAAATTATACTCCTGGAATTACTAGAGTGCCAACAACATTAGATAACATTGGGATTAATAAAACTTATTATACGGTAAGTCCTAGTTGGGGAAATGAATATCTTAATATCTGGGTTTGTGATTTTGGGAACAATGTAGCTGGAGAGGCAACTCCTCCAGGAACTGCTCCGGCAGACCGCGATGGAGTAATAGTTGATTACCTAAATTTTGGAACAATTGGAACGGTTGAGCAGCCATACCATTTAGGAAGAACTGTTAATCATGAAGTTGGCCATTGGCTAGACCTATTTCATATTTGGGGTAAAAATAATAATAACCCTAATTGTTCTAATGATGATGAAGTAGCAGATACTCCAGATCAATCTGCCATTCATGTTGGTTGTCCGGCATCAAGAACCACTTGCGGCTCGCTTGACATGTTAACCAACTATATGGGTTATGTTGACGATGCCTGTATGGCAAATTTTACAGAAGGACAGAAAACAAGAATGAGAGCAGCATTGCTATCTGCAAGAAGTACTGTTGTTAATTCTGATAAAGGCTGTAATATTGTAAGTGTAAATAATCATTCTGTAAACTCATCAATCGCGGTATTTCCAAATCCTATTAGAAATGAGTTTTCAGTTAAACTAGAAAAATCAATTTCGCTTAACCAAACAAATGTTTTATTGATTAGTAGCTTAGGTATAGAAGTACCAGTTCAAATCCAGCAAAATTCTAACATTATTCAAATTATACCACCTTCTAATCTAAAAGGAATCTATTTTCTTCGACTTTACAATCAAGATATTACGGTAATAAAAAAGTTAATTTTCAACAATTGATAAATGGTCATTGTTTACCTTTGTGTAACAATATAGAACTATGAATTTATCGCTTATTCTGAAATCAGATATTTCGGATTCACTCAAACAAATTGCTCAAAAAGTACTTAATGGAGAACGTATTTCAGTTAAAGAAGGAATAACACTTTTTGAAGAGGCTGAAATTAATTTTCTTGGCAGCCTTGCCAATTTTATTAGAGAGAAAAAGCATGGTAACAATACCTTTTTCAATAAAAACTTTCATATAGAACCAACTAATATTTGTGTTTTTGATTGCAAATTTTGTGCTTATTCTAAGCTACTTAGAGAAAAAACAGAATACGACGCTTGGGAAATGAGCGAAGAGGATATTTATGAAACTATACGTTCTTATGACAAAAGTGATGTAACGGAAGTTCATATTGTTGGTGGTGTTCACCCTAAAATGGGCTTACATTATTTCGCAAACTTGATTAAAAATATTAAAGAGATTAAGCCAGAACTTCATGTAAAAGCATTTACAGCTGTTGAATTAGAATACATGTGCAAAAAAGCAAAGGTTTCTTACAAAGAAGGCTTACAAATATTAAAAGACCATGGCCAAGACTCTTTACCTGGAGGTGGAGCTGAAATTTTTGCAGAAGCTATACGGGATGAAATTTGTAAAGACAAATGCTCCTCAGCAGAATGGTTAGAAATTCATGAAACGGCGCATTCAATAGGTATGCCTTCTAATGCAACCATGCTTTATGGACATATCGAGTCTTTTGCAGATCGAATAGATCATATGAACCGTTTAAGAATGCTTCAAGATAAAACCGGCGGATTTAATACATTTATTCCATTAAAGTACAGAAATGGAAATAACCAAATGTCTCACTTAAATGAAGTTACGGTACTTGAAGATTTAAAGGTATATGCTGTAGCAAGAATCTTTATGAACAATTTTGACCATATAAAAGCTTATTGGCCTATGATTGGCAGGGAAACTGCTCAATTAACATTAGCTTATGGAGTAAATGATATAGATGGAACGATTGATGATTCTACAAAAATATACTCTATGGCAGGTGCTGAAGAGCAATCACCAACTATGAGTACCGAAGAAATAATTGATTTAATTAAAAAGGTAGGCAGAAAGCCACTTGAAAGAGATAGTGTTTATAATGTTCTTAATGATTATTCTGAAGAAGTTGAGTTAGCTTAAGCCTTTTTCTTTTTCCTTATTTTTTGATTTAGAAACTCTACAAATAAAGAAAAAGCCAACGAAAAGTATATGTATCCTTTAGGAACATGAACGTGAAAACCATCAAGAATTAAAAGTGTTCCTATCATTATTAAAAAAGCTAGTGCAAGCATTTTTACGGTAGGATTTCGGTTGACAAAGTCACTTACTTTTCTTGCGAAAATCAACATTACAAGCAGAGCAATAATAACAGCGAGTATCATTATTAAAACTTGATCTGATAATCCTACAGCTGTTAAAATTGAATCAAAAGAGAATACTACATCTAGCAATACAATTTGAACAATAGCTTTTTGTAAAGTAAGTTTAACTGCATTTTCCTTACCCTCACCTTCCGTGTCTCCTTCAATTTTCTCATGTATTTCTGATGTACTCTTAGCCAACAAAAATAGCCCCCCAACTATTAATATTAAATCCCTAAAACTCAATTCAAAATCCATTACTGTAATAATTGGCTCTGTTAATTGAACTATCCATGATATACCAAAAAGTAATAAAACACGAATTAAAATAGCTAAAACCAAACCAATTGTTCTTGCTTTTGACTGATTCTCGAGAGGAAGTCTATCTGATACAATGGAAATAAAAATGATGTTATCAATCCCCAGAACAATCTCCAAAAAAGTTAGTGTTAAAAGACTAATCCAGGTTTCCGAGTGCATAAAAATTTCCATAAAAACTTCCTTTTTTTAATAGAGTACGAAAATAAGAGGATTTTTTTATAAAAAATATTTTGAATTAAATCACTAAAAATGAAAAAGTTAAATCCTGATTGAAAAATATTTTTAAAATTACTTAGTACTATGTATTGCAAATTACTATCTTTTATATATATCTTTGCTAAACAAAAACAGATAGATATGAAAATTTATAGCCTAATAATTACAGCACTTATTTTATTCAGCACAATAGCTGGAAATGGAGATTCTGAAAAAATTTATAAAACTCTTAAATCAGAAACAGATGCATTTAGCATGTCATTGTCAAAAACGATGATTGACTTTTTTGGTATGGACGTTGATTTTAAAGGAACAGAAAAATGGATAACTGGAGATTTTGAAGAAGGAAGAATGATGGTGATTAAAGAAAAATTTACAGGCAGCGACATTCAAAAAATGTTAAAAACAGAAGGATTTGAGTTAATCAACCTAGAAGAAGATGAAGACATTAATTTAGAAGATGGCGAGGTATACCTATATGTCACAAGGAAAAAAGATAAAGTTAGTAAAGCTCATTTTATAATTGAAGGAGATGAAAAAGTAGTACTCTTTTCTATTTATGGAGATATGAAGGTGAGCGAAAAAAATTAAAACAAAGAATTAATATGAAGATAGAAAACACAAAAGCGCAAATGCGCAAAGGAGTGCTAGAGTTCTGCATATTGTCAATACTCTCATCAAAAGAAGCCTACCCTTCTGAGATTATAGACAAGCTGAAAGAAGGAGAGCTGATTGTGGTGGAAGGAACCCTCTACCCGCTCCTAACTAGATTAAAAAACGCAGGATTACTGAAGTATAGATGGGAAGAATCTAAATCAGGACCACCTAGAAAATACTATGAACTAACAACAGTGGGAGTAGAATTTTTAAAAGAGCTAGAATCAACTTGGAATGATTTGGTACTAGCAGTTGAATTAACAAGAAAGAACAATAAATAAAGAAAACTAACGCAAGATGAATAAAACAGTTACAGCAAACATAAGTGGCATTGTGTTTCACATAGAGTCCGAGGCTTATGAGAAATTGCACAAATACCTCAATACTATCCGAAATTATTTCCGTGACTCAGATGGAAAAGATGAAATCATGGCAGATATCGAATCTCGAATTGCCGAGTTATTTAGGGAATTGTTAACCAACGGTAAAGAGGTAGTTACCATTGCCGAGGTTAATCGAGTGGTTGAAATCATGGGAGAACCTGAGCAGTATATGGACGAATCTTCTTCTGAAAATTTCAATTACCAGGAGTCCCATTCCGAAGGTAGTTCTCAAACTTTCAGATCTAAAAAGCTTTACAGAGATCCGGATGATAAGATTTTAGGAGGTGTATGTTCTGGATTAGGTCATTTTTTTGGAGTAGATCGAATTTGGATAAGAGCTCTATTTGTTATTGCGGTTATTGCCGGATTCGGTTTTGGTATCATTATTTACTTAATCCTTTGGGGAATAATACCAAAGGCAATGAGCACCTCTAAAAAACTAGAAATGAAGGGAGAACCCATAAACGTTGAGAATATTGGGAACTCTATAAAAGACGAATTCGCCTCTTTTAAAAAAAAAGTAAACCCAAATTCGAATAATTACAGCCAGAAGGCAAGTGACTCAGTTGGTAAGTTCTTTGAAATAGTTGGTCGAATATTAACCTTCATTCTTAAATTCATTGTCAAGGCCATTGGTGTATTCTTAGTTCTTGGAGGCGCAATTGGTTTAATTACTGTAATTACAATTGCCATTGGAGCGCCACAAGATCTTCAAATAAATAGCAGTAATTGGGGCGGATATTGGAGTCAGGAATTTGCCGAAATATTTTTTGGAAATGGAGGATCCTACACAATTGGTTTCATTGGAGCCCTTTTGGTGAGCATCATTCCTTTATTAGCGATTCTTTATGGTGGTGTTAAAATCTTGTTTAAAATACCTTCATCAAATAAAGCATTTGGAATTACAGGAATTGCACTATTTATAGTTGGAGTTATTATGGTTTCTTATACTGCAACAAGCACGGCGGCTCAGTATTCTTCAAAGCAAAACATAACTGATTATGTAACACTGGATAGTTTAACCAGCGATACCTTGATTTTAAGGTCAATGGAAGAACATTATTCTAGAAGCTACAATAGCCGAAACGAAATATTTATTGAGAATGATTTCATTTTTACGGATAATATGAGTGTTACTGTAGTAAAAAGTATGGATAAACAATATGGTTTAAGACTAAATAAATCATCTAGAGGAAGCAATAGAAAAGTTGCAGGAGCATTGGCTAATAATATTGACTTTACGTATGAGATTAATGACAATGAACTTTCAATAAGTCCATATATTGATTTCCCTCTAGTGGATAAGTTTAGAAATCAACAAGTAGAGATAAGCATAGAGCTACCTGTAGGAAAATCTATTTATTTAGAAGAAAGTTCAACCGATATTATTTACGACATAAAAAATATAACAAACACCTATGATGGGAAAATGATTGGGCACACTTGGAAAATGACTGAGAAAGGATTGCAATGCACCGATTGTTCTTGGATAGAGTTTGAAGATGTTGTTGAAGAAATCATTGAAGAGATTATAGAAAAGTAAAAACAAAAAAATGGAAACAAGATTTCAAAAAAGATTAAGTTAAAACAAATTTCTTATTGTCTAAATTATAGGCAATTTGTCCTATATATAGAAAAAGTATGCTCATATATTTACATCGTAATTCAAAATCTATCGATTATGATGTGTGTGCGAGAGACAATAAAATATATGAGTAGAGAGCATTTAGCTGAGGTTAGAGCTATACTAGCTTTAGACAAAGCTTACAATAGATTTACGCTTTGTATTTTGATAACTACCTTACTGAGTTAAGTGAAGCTGAATGTATTTCTGATTTAGATATACCGTATACCTCTTTTAAAGTATTCGAAAGAATTATTGAAAGAGCAATCCTTGATTTTTATGAAATCAAAGATGCTTCAATAAGAGATATGATTTTCTCTTCTATCTTTTATGCAGTTTATGGTAATGCTAAAAAGCCTACAGCTGATAAAGCAAAAGAATTAGAAGACTTATTCCACACATTAAAACAATTTAATCTTTCTGAAGAATCTTATTTAGTTACCTCAAAGCTACTTGAATTACACGAAGGAACTCAATTAGAACCTGTTTACAAATACTTGTCAGATAAATATGCAGTTGTTTCTTACAAAAAGTAATTAAGCTTTCAATACCTCACAGAATTTAATCAGTTACTTACTGACATATATAACAAGGCATCCAAAAAATCAGGGAAAAAAGAAATAATTGCTTGTTATAAGAAAATAAGAAGTTTATACCTTACAAATGAAAACAATACAAGTAAGGCAATTTTTCATTTAGTAAAATTTGCATGTGTTTCTTTATTGGGACAAAAGCAATTACTAAAAGACGGCAACAACAGTGTTCAAAGTTTAATAAAAAATTTATCGAACGAAATAGATGCTATGGCTTTTGGAATAGAGCGTTTTTATCTTAAAAACATTTACACTCATCTATACGCTGATTATTTATGCTCGATTGGAAAAACTTAATCTGCTTTAGATTATTTAAATAGACAAAACTCTAAAGGCATAATAAAAGGTTACAACTTTAATTTCCCAAATCATATTTCCGAAAAAATATTAAACAAAAGATATTCAACGATTATTTCTTTTAACAAGGCTTCCGAAGAGGTAATCGAAACTCAAAGAAAGAAATCAAGTTTTTCTACAACCAACCAAAATTCCCATGGAGACTTTCTATCAGGTACTATTCTTAATTAATTGGTAAGAGTTAGTCTTCTTAAAGCCGGCAAGGGGTGATGGTCTTGCCGGCTTTTTAATTTCCTTTATTCAGTAGAAAATAAATCACAAAAAAACCAAGTGAAATACTTAGCAACACATTTAGCACAGCTAACATTATAGAGCCTGATTTAATCAATTCAACAGTTTCTAAACTAAAAGTTGAAAAAGTACTTAAGCCACCACAAAACCCGACGAGTATTAGTAGGCGAATATTGTTATATATATGAATATGTGATCTAAATTTAATGATAACCAATACTAATACAGTACAAGCAACTATATTAGCAATGAAGGTAGCCAAGGGAAAATCAGATTTGATTAGATGAATTGTATATTTAGAAATAAGAAAACGGATTAAACAACCAAATCCTCCACCAAGAAATACGTAAACTGCATCCATCTATTTTTGATATATTTTTAACCAATTATTTACAAATCTTGCGACAATAAGTGCAAGTAAAGAACCCAATACTGCACCCCCAATCACATCTGATGGATAATGTACGCCTAAATAAATTCTGCTGTATGAAACAAGAGTAGCCCAAATAATTAATAAAGGTAAAACTAACCGATAATAGGGTTTTAAAAAAGTTCCTACAAATACCGCAGTAGCAAATGAGTTAGCAGCATGACTAGAAACAAAACCAAATTTACCTCCACATTTTTGATTTACTATATGCACCATGCTTCCAATATCAAAATTATGACAAGGCCTATATCTTTCAAATACTTCTTTAAATAACTTAACAGAAAACTGATCTGCCAATAAAATACTAAGAGCAATACCAATGAAAATAATCCAAGATAATTTCTTGTAATTTTTAATTATGAAATAGATTAAAACTAGGTAAAGTGGAATCCATTCAATCTTTCCTGAAACAAACCACATGAATTGATCCATAAATTCAGAATGAATAGAATTTAGGTAGAGAAATAATTCTTGATCTATTTTCTCTAAACGCTCAATCATCTAGTAAGTGTTTCCCAAATTTTATCTTTTAATGGCATTATATTAAGTCCACTAACTGAAGAAATAAACAAATGATTGATTTCTTTAAGATTTTCTGAAATTTCAGTCATTAACTCCTCATCAAGCATGTCGCTTTTTGAAATGGCTAATATTCTTTCTTTATCTAATAATTCAGGATTATGTTCTTTAAGTTCTTTTAGTAAAATTTGATATTCAGCTAAAATATCAGGGCTATCTGCTGCAACCATGAAAAGTAAAAGTGAGTTTCTTTCTATGTGTCTCAAAAACCTCAAGCCCAAACCTTTTCCTTTATGCGCTCCTTCGATTATCCCAGGGATATCTGCCATAATAAAAGAACGGTGATCCCGATAAGAAACAATACCCAAATTAGGTGTTAGGGTGGTAAAAGGATAGTTTGCAATTTCGGGCTTTGCTGCTGAAATAGATGCTAATAATGTCGACTTGCCTGCGTTTGGAAAACCGACTAAACCAACATCTGCGAGAACTTTCAGCTCTAAAATTTTCCATTCATTATTTCCTGCCTCTCCATCTTGTGCATACCTTGGTGTTTGATTCGTCGAAGACTTAAAATGTGCATTACCAAGTCCTCCTCTTCCTCCAGGAACTAATACATGAGTTTCCCCATCCTCCATTATTTCAAAATGAACCTCTCCTGTCTCAACATCCTTTGCAATTGTTCCTATCGGCACTTCTATAATTTGATCTTCGCCTTCTTTACCTGAGCTATGACTAGATCCTCCGTTACCACCGGGCTTTGCTATAATATGTTTCTTATACTTTAAGTGAAGTAAAGTCCACAATTGCTTGTTACCACGAATAATAACATGACCGCCTCTACCGCCATCTCCTCCATCCGGACCGCCCTTTGCGGTAAGCCTGTCACGGTATAAATGCATTGAACCTGCCCCTCCTCTACCAGAGCGACAACATACTTTTACATAATCAATAAAATTGGAGTTGGCCATTCTAAAAATTTGAACAAAGGTATCTATTAATTGTAGTTTTATTATAAATCATATAGTCTAAATAAAGCGGTAAAAAAACCATATTTTAGATATTCAATTTTTTCTTAAAATGATCTCTATAAACGATAGGACTTCTTTACTACTAATTGAAAGCTCAGAGAGCGAAGCCCTTGTTATAGCTGAGATACTCCAAAAAACACTGAAGAAGAGATTGCATTGTTTCATGTTTCAAGTTTAAAAGAATCAATAAAATTTTTAAACGATAATCATATTGATATAGTTCTTATTAATTTGTTTCTTGACGATAGCTATGGCATTCACACTTTTGACAACCTATTTAAGCAATTTCCAGAAATTCCATTTATTGTTTTAACAGATATTGATAATGACATAATTGGAAAAAATACAGTAAAGAAAGGAGCGCAAGATTATTTAGTAACAGCGAACTTAAATAACCCAATTTTAAATAGAACAATTACCTATGCCATTGAAAGAAAGCTTTCTGAACAAAATCTAAGAAAGAGTGAAGAAAAGTATATAGAACTCTTTATGAGTTCTAAGGACGCTATCTATATTTCTACAGTTGAAGGAGAGTTTATAGATATTAATCCTGCAGGTCTTGAATTATTTGGATACGAAGTTGAAGATATCGATTACCTAAAGGTTAAAGACTTGTACGTTGACATTGATGACCGAAAGACACTAATAAGTACGCTTGAAGAGAAACAAGAAATTGAGGACTATGATATTAAATTAATAAAAAAAGATAAAGTAACAAAACTTCATTGCCAATTGACTACCTCTGTAATATTTGATGATAAAAATAACCAGATTGGTTATAGAGGAATAATTAAAGATATTACTGATAAAAAAAATGCTGTAGAGGCTTTATTTAGGAGTCTAAGAGACCTTGATCAAGCTAATAAAGAATTAAACTATTTGAATGCTACACTCGAGGAAAAAGTTAAAAAAAGAACTCAAGAGTTAAATGAAAAAATGGCAATTGTAGCCAACCAAAACAAAGAGATTACAGAAAGCATTAACTATGCTAAAAAAATCCAGGCATCTATCCTTCCTGCAACAAAAAAAATTAAACAACATCTCTCAAATTCTTTTATCTATTATGCACCAAAAGATATTGTAAGCGTTGATTTTTATTGGTTTGACTATATTAATTCAATTCCAATGCTAGCAATAGTTGATTGCAATGGTCATGGAGTACCGGGAGCATTTATGTCGATAATTGGATACACTCAGTTAAATGAAATAGTAAATGATCAAAAAATTACTGATCCAGGAAGAGTTCTAAAGGAATTGGATAAAAGAGTTAGAGCTGCCCTAAATCAAAACAAAGGAATTGAGGGTAATAGTAAAGATGGAATGGAACTAGGTTTAATTTCTGTTGACCAAGAGAATAAAGTACTGCACTATGCAGGCGCAATGAGACCTTTATACTTTGTAAGAAACGGAGAACTTAGTATACTAAAAGGCGATAAGTTTGCCATTGGAGGTGTTACAGCTAGACCAAAAATATTTAAAACACAATCAATTAAATACGAAAAAGACGATTGCTTATATCTTTTTTCAGATGGATATCCAGACCAATTTGGAGGACCTAAAGGCAAAAAATTTATGACAAGAAGCTTTGGTAAAATGGTCCAAAGCATTTCTAACCTTGACATGGATGAACAAGGTAAAATTATAGAACAAACAATTTTAGATTGGAAAAAAGATGAAGAACAAATTGATGATATTCTAATTGATGGAATTAGATTTTAAGCATCAATAGAATCTGTTAACCTATTAAATACCTCTGCAATCTCACCTACACCACCAATTGCGTTATACTTTCCTTGTTCGTCGTAATAATTCTTTAAAGGTGCAGTTTTTTTGTTATAAGTAATAATTCTATTAAAAATTACAGACTCATTTTTGTCATCCTCTCTTCCTGAATCTCTTCCTCTTTGAATTATTCTAGCAACTAATTCTTCATCATCAACCTCTAAAGATAGCATGGTATCAATTTCTGTATTATGCGATTGTAAAAGATTATCAAGTGCTTGAGCTTGCTCAGTTGTTCTTGGAAAACCGTCAAAAATAAATCCGTTAGAACCTTGATTATTTTTAAGACAATTTTCAATCATATCAATAACAACCTCGTCAGGAACTAATTCTCCTTTATCCATAAAAGATTTTGCTAAAATTCCTAATTCAGAATTTTGTGAAATCTCATTCCTTAAAATATCTCCTGTAGAAAGGTGAATTAAATTATATTTCTCTTTTAATTTAATTGCTTGAGTTCCTTTTCCGGCGCCTGGAGGTCCAAATAAAACTATGTTCAACATATCCTTATCATTTTTAATACTTTGTTCCTTTGAAAGGACATAAAGTTCATTTATATTTCTTCCTAATCCATCATAATCTAAACCATACCCAACAACAAAGTCAGGCTCAATTTCTATGGCAACATAATCAATCGGAATATCTTTTGTATATACTTTCGGCTTAAAAAGTAAGGTTGCCGTAGAAACAGTTTCTGCTCCCATGTTTTGAATAATTTCTGAAACTGCTTCTATGGTATTACCCGTATCGACAATATCTTCTAAAATTATCACATGCCTCCCTTTAATACTTTGGTCTAAGCCAAGTAACTGCCTTACATTTCCTGTACTTTGAGTTCCTTGGTATGAAGCAACCTTTACAAAAGAGATTTCACAATCGAAATCAATCTTTTTTAATAAGTCCGCTGCAAAGTAAAAGCAACCATTTAGTACGCCTATAAAAACAGGTTTTTTACCAATGTATTTCGAATGTAATTCTGATGCTAGGCGGGTAACTTGCTTATCTATTTCTTCTGCAGAAATATAAGGTTCGAAAACCTTATCGTGTATTTTTATGCGTTTCACGCTTATAGATTATTTGCTAATTAGGCTGCCAAATTAATAATTTAAAGCCCAATTCTATTCCTGTGATTCAGTTAATTCTAAACATATTCAGGTTATCTTTGTGAATAAATATTTTTGTTTAACAAATGAGCAACATACATTCATCAAAGTTCAAAATTGGCATGCTTGGTGGCGGCCAACTAGGCAGAATGACTCTACAAGAGGCCTATAACTTAAATTTACATATCGATATTTTAGATCCTTCTGACAATGCACCTTGTAAAACACTTGCAAATAAATTTGTGGTTGGAGACTTTAAAGATTTTAATACAGTTTATGAATTTGGTAAAGACAAAAATGTCGTAACCATTGAGTTTGAGGATGTAAATTCTGATGCACTGGCTAAGCTTGAAGAAGAAGGTGTAAAGGTGTTTCCACAGCCAAGAGTATTGAAAATTATTCAAGACAAAGGCCTACAAAAACAATTTTATGAAAGAAATGGAATCCCAACAAGTCCATACCAACTAATTGAAAACAAGGAAGAAATTAGCATAAGTAAATTAAGTTTTCCAGTATTTCAGAAACTAAGAACCTCGGGATATGATGGCTACGGAGTTCAAAAGATTGAAAGTAAAAATGACTTGGGTAAAGCATTTAATGGAAAAAGTGTTTTAGAAGAAGGTGTAGATTTAGATAAAGAACTTTCCGTAATAGTTGCTAGAAACGAATCGGGTGAATGCAAACATTTTCCTCTTGTTGAATTGGAATTTAACCCAAAAGCAAACATGGTTGAATTTTTATTTTCTCCAGCAAATGTTAGTGATTCTATTGAGCAGCAAGCATATGAATTGGCAAAAACGGTTATTGAAAAATTAGACATGGTTGGTTTATTAGCCGTTGAAATGTTTTTAAATAAAGAAGGTGTCCTAATGGTAAATGAAATTGCTCCCAGAGCTCATAATAGCGGACACCAAAGTATTGAAGGAAATTTTACCTCTCAGTTTGGACAACATTTAAGGTCTATCTTAAACCTACCTTTAGGAAATACAGATATACTTATTCCTTCAGTAATGGTAAACTTACTAGGAGAAGAAGGAGCCAATGGTGAGGCAGTTTATAAAGGCATGGCTGAAATCATAAAAACACCAGGTGTATATCCCCACCTATACGGAAAAGAGCAAGTCAAGTCCTTTAGAAAAATGGGCCATATTACAATTATTAATAAGGACCTAGAAACGGCAAAAAAAATAGCAAAACAAGTAAAAGAAACGATTAAAGCAACAACAAAGTAATGGCAGCAAGAATTGGAATAATAATGGGTAGCATCTCCGATTTAAAAGTAATGGAGGCAGCTAAAGATTTTTTAAATGAGCAAAACATCGAATTTGAAATCGATATTGTATCAGCACATAGAACTCCGGTTAAAATGATAGAGTATGCTGAAAGCGCTCAAAAAAGAGGCTTAAAAGTAATTATAGCAGCCGCAGGTGGAGCTGCACATTTACCTGGAATGGTTGCTGCATCTACAAGCTTACCGGTAATTGGTGTTCCAATAAAATCAAGTAACTCTATTGATGGTTGGGATTCAGTACTTTCTATTTTACAAATGCCGGGAGGTGTTCCTGTTGCAACCGTTGCTTTAAACGGAGCAAAAAATGCCGCCATTTTAGCTACGCAAATTCTTAGTACTTCTGATGATGGGATTGCACAACAACTGAATCAATACAAAAAAGACTTAAAAGAAAAAGTTGGAGAGATGAATCGCGAATTAAAGAATGGATAAGAAGACCATAATCTTAGGGTCTCTTCTATTATTCACTTTTGGGCTTTTTGCACAGGCAAAAGACACAAGCCTTAAAGTTGTTCCAAACACCTATTATTACGAAAGAATTTATGTTGGGTTTAATTATGGTTTAGCTGCTCCAATGGGCTCCTTTTCAACAAATAATACTGAATTTAATAATTCAGCATTTGCTAAAAGAGGTAAATTTTTAAACTTTTTTGATTTTGGTTATCGAGTAGGCAAAACATTAGGTTTTACAGGTTACTTATTCAATAGCAGTAATCAGTTAGATGCTGATGCCATTCTATCCAACCTAGTTGAGCCAGATGGAATCAATTATTTTTCTGCAGAAGCAGGAGATTACCAGCTAAGAGGAATGATGCTTGGGCTATTGGTTTCCAAATACGGAAACTTGTACGATCTTGATCTAAAATTCATGGCTGGTCGTGCAAAGTTTAACGTACCTCATATGGCTTTTGGTTATACCCAAGATGGTTTTCCCGGAGCTAGGATTGCAACTTATACTCCGAGTTCAGAAACCACTTACGGAGTTGGTCTTGGTTTTGGATTTAGAGTACACTTAAATCAGAATATAGATTTTACAACCAATGGAAATTATCTCATTTTCCAAAATACATTTACAAAAGAAATTGATGATTACAGCGGATATCGAGTTGATGAGTTTAGGCTAACGCATGAAACCTTCAATCTTAGTTTCGGTATTGCATATCGATTCTTAAACGATGAAACGGTAATGTATGAGCATTAATATTAAAAAAGAGGAAATAGATTTAGCTTACGGAGTTGTTAAACAGTTTTGTCATAATACACCTGTACTAAGTTCATTATCAATAAATATTATTGCAGGTTGCGAACTATTTTTTAAATGCGAAAACTTCCAAAAAATCGGAGCATTTAAAATGAGGGGAGCTGCATATGCGCTTAGTAAACTAACTGCGAATGAAAAACAAAATGGAGTAATTACACATTCATCAGGTAATCATGCTCAGGCGGTGGCTTTAGCTGCCAAACTGCAAGGAATAAAAGCAGAAATTGTTATGCCAAGAACGGCACCCAGGGTTAAAGTAAAGGGTGTTGAATCATATGGAGGAAAAATAACTTTTTGCGAACCTACTATATCTGCAAGACAAGAAACCGTTGATCAAATAAAATCTAGAACAAAGGCGACCTTTATCCCTCCTTACGACCATAAAGATATCATAACTGGTCAAGCTACTTGCGCAAAAGAACTTTTAGAAGAAAAGCCTGAAATTGAAGTCCTTATTTGTCCTGTTGGTGGCGGAGGCTTATTGTCGGGTACAATACTAGCTTCTGATTTTTATGGAAATAAAACAAAGGTTTATGCAGGTGAACCCGAAGAGGTTGATGATGCCTACCGTTCAATAAAATCAGGCAAAATAGAAAAAAATAAAACCACCAACACGATTGCTGATGGTTTAAAAACCGATTTAGGAGAACTCAACTTTTCTATCATAAAAGATGGTGTAGAAAAAATTCTTTTAGTTAATGAAGCTGAAATCAAATCAGTTATGCGACTAATTTGGGAAAGAATGAAGATAATAATTGAACCATCATGTGCCGTTCCTTTGGCTGCAATTCTTAGAAATAAAGAATTATTTAAAAACAAAAAAGTTGGTGTAATCCTCACAGGAGGAAATGTAGACTTAGATAAGTTTTTCAAAACAATCTAAATCTACTTCTTTAACCTTCCTTCTTTTTTTAACATCTGGGTAATCATCCACTCCAACTGTCCGTTGGTGCTTCTAAATTCATCTGCAGCCCACTTCTCAATAGCCTTCAAAACTTCAGGATCTAATCTTAATGCAAATGCTTTTTTCTTAGTCATAGGCTATTTATTTCGCTCCATTAATACAACAACAGCTCCACCGTGGACTGCAATGGAAATTGCTTTCCATCCTTCTAAAGCCGTTGAGTTCATTCGTTCTTCAAAATTGGATTCTCTTTCAAAAACTCCTTTTCTTAATACTTTATACTTATTCATAATTATTGGTTTAATGTTCCAGTATTAATAACAGGAGAGGCGTCTTTATCAGCACATAATACAGTTAATAAATTACTTACCATTGCTGCTTTTTTATCTTCGTCTAACTCTACGATTTCTCGTTTACCTAATTGATTTATCGCTTCTTCTACCATCCAAACAGCACCTTCTACAATTTTCATTCTTGCAGCGACAATAGCAGTTGCCTGCTGCCTTCTAAGCATTGCACTTGCAATTTCAGGAGCATAAGCTAAATAACCAATTCTAGCTTCCAATACTTCTATCCCAGCAATTTCTAATCTTTCCGATACTTCTCTTTCAAGGTTATCATTTACTTCCTCCATTCCACTTCTTAGTGTAATATCAGACTCATTGTCATCAAAATTGTCATATGCATACATATTTGCCAATTTTCTTACAGCTGCATCAGTTTGAACTCGTACAAAATTTTCATAAATATCTACTTCGAAAGCGGCCTTATAAGTTTCTTTAACTCTCCAAACTAATATTACACTAATATGAATCGGGTTTCCAAGCTTATCATTTACCTTCAATCTTTCACTATCAAAATTTCTAGCTCTTAATGAGATTTTCTTTCTTACATAAAAAGGATTAACCCAATAAAAACCATGATCTTTTACAGTTCCTTTATACTCACCAAACAAGGTTAAAACTCTAGACCCATTTGGGTAAACGAAAAAGAATCCTATGCAGAAAAATAAGGCTAATAGAATTAGGATTATAAATAATGGACTTCTCATAATCGCTATCCCTGCAATTCCAGCAATTAACAATAAAAAAATGGCTCCTATCATAACATAGCCTGATGATGGTTTTATTTCTTTCTCTTTGTTCATAGTGTTAAATTTAAAGTAATATTATATTGATACCATAATAATACTAATTTAAATTGAAATTTCAAGAGTATATTAGCAAAAAGTGTAAAACCCTATGGAAAAAATAAACCTATCTGAATTTAAACACATTACAGATATTAGTGTAAGATTTATGGATATTGATGCATTACAACATGTTAATAATGCGCGGTATTTAAATTATTTAGAAGAAGCTAGAATTAGCTACAGCAAGCAAATTTTGGGCTTATTTGAAAAGTTAGATGAGTTTAATGTATTGGTTGCAAGAGTTGAAATTGACTTTATGAGACCAATATTATACAATAGTCAAGTTAAAATATACACTCGTGTTCCTAAGGTTGGAAATAAGAGTTTTACCTTCGAAAGTATTATTTGTGTTGAGCATAAAGAAGAAACTCAAATGGTTTCTAGAGCAGTGCAAACCCTTGTTACATTTAATTCTAAAACGAATAAGTCTATTCCTGTTCCAGAAGAATTAAAAAAGAAGGTGTTAAAATATGAAGGGCATTTATGAAAAAAATAATATTCTGTTTATCAACTAATTCGTTCACTTTAAGTAACTATTTGTCTATAAACTATTGTAAAATCCAATAGTATGTTATAAATTGAATGCGAATTAAAAGATGAAATACAGAAATTTAACTTTTCAGGAATTGAGCGTAATGGAAGATGACTTTTCTGAGTACTTGTATTCAAAAGGTTTTAATAGATACGAATGGAACTTTTTTCAAGATTACGCTCCTATTCAAGCCATAAAAATGATAGGACAGTATAGCGATATTGCTTTTGAAAAAGTAATGCAAAACATCCAGTTTTTATCTCACAGAGAAAAAAATGAGGTAATCTCTTATAATTTTAAATCATTCGAATTCGAAAAAATTACAATTAGTATTTTAAATAACTCCTTTTTTGATTTTAGAAAAGAATTACCTAAAAATTATGAGCTAAGCAATTTCCATTTAGGCTGTAGCTATACCAAGGTTGTAGAACCCTGCGCTAAATCTAGAGAAAAAACAATTTTTGAGCTAATTGAAAGGGGCTTTATGGCAAGCGATAATAAATTACATGTCACACTAAAAAGCTTAAGAAAAGCATCTCTTAACTAGATTGATCTAATCTTCTCAACTCTAAAAGCATCGTTTTAACATCGCTTCCCTCAAATCTGTTCAATAATTTTGGAACCTCTGTTTTTAAGGATTTATTCGGATAATAATTGTCTCTCAAAAAATGTACGAATTTAAGGGCCTGAAAAGCATTAAACCATTGAAAGAACCTGTTTAGGAAGACGTCCTGGCTACTAGCGTTTGACTTGATTTCTTCAATTTTTCTAAAAAATTCTTCCTTCCCAACAAATTCGATCAATTTCGAGTCAATTTCATCTGCCTTATGATACCAAGTATTCACATTTGTAAAACAATTCTTTAAAGTTTTAAAAACCTCAAAAGCATATGAGTATTCTATTTTTCGCTTTTCTTCAAGCATTTCTTTAATTGCCCTTCCTGTGCCAAAAGGAACACGGTCAGATTTTCTTGGAGAAGGAATAACTGTGATTGAATTTATTTCTCCTAACAATCCGATATCGATAAACTTCTGTAAAAAATAGAAGTCTTCTCCAGCCTTCCTCCTATTCATTCCGCCTTGTTTTAAATAGTCCTTTGCTCTTACAGCCATCGATGAACCAATCGAATGATAAGCAAAAGGCAAATTCGCAAAAGCTAAACCTTGCTTGTAATACCTAAGGTGCAACTCATAATGTAGAATTCCAAAATAAATCTCTTCTGAGAATTCTGTTCCGCTTAAAGGATGTTCAAAATGAATAGAAGCTGCTGCGATTTTTTCATTTTGAGAAAAGAAATCTTCAATACTTTGTAAATAATTAGTTTGACATAGACTATCTGCATCGAAGCAAACAATTACTCCCTTTAAATTTTGAATACTGTTGAACCTTGCGGATGCTTCATCCATTCCAATTTTTCTTGCTAAACCAACACCTGCGTGCTTTTTAGGAAGTAGCTCATTTAGAGTTAATACATTTTCGGTTAGTTTATTTTGTTCGATGAATGTAATCAACTCTTGCTCAGCAAACCTATTTACCTCTCTCCCTTCAACATCATTTTCAGCTGCATTAAAAACAACAATAATCTCGTATTTAGACTTTGAGTAAAGGTTAGCTAAAACAGACTCAACACTCTTTATTAAAGAAATCTCATTGTAAGCAGGAATTACAACAATAAGCTCTAATTTGCTCGATACTTTATAATGTAGTTTCGCAGCTTGAAATGCGAAACGTTTTTCATATGTTTTATAAATATCCACAGCTAAGCAAAGAAACTAATCAAAACTTTCGGCTCATTTAATTGTCTTGACTTTATGGAAAAAACTTACGAACCATGGATGGCAACTTGCCTTAAAATTGCCGCCATTTATAATATAATTTGGGGAGCTTGGGTAGTTTTATTACCTCACACTTTTTTCGAATGGACAGGAATGGAACCACTTGCACACCCTAGTATATGGCAGGGTACAGGAATGATTGTCGGGGTTTATGGTTTGGGCTACTGGTGGGCAAGTTATAATCCTATAAAACACTGGCCAATAATTATGGTAGGTTTTTTAGGTAAGCTTTTCGGACCAATTGGCTTCTTTTTTAATTATGTTTTTTTAAATGAGATTCCTTTTGAGTTTAGTTATACGCTTTACACAAACGACTTAATATGGTGGGTTCCTTTCTTCTTAATACTAAAACAAGTCAAGAATGAGTCTAATTGGGCCTTGTCATGATAAAAAAAGCCTTATTCCTTAGTCTAATTGGGTTTTATGTTTTTGCGGGATTAAACCACTTTATTAATCCTGAGTTTTATTATCCACTCATTCCCGATTACCTTATTTACATCAAAGAAATAAATCTATTGAGCGGAATCTCAGAGGTTCTTCTTGGTATAGGTTTATTGATTCCCAAATTAAGGAAAGTTAGTGCAACCCTAATTGTGTTAATGCTTTTGGCCTTCATTCCATCACATGTATACTTTATTCAAATTGGTGGCTGTATTACAGAAGGACTTTGTGTTCCGAGCTGGATCGCTTGGTTTAGATTAATAATAATTCATCCAATTCTAATCTTTTGGGCTTGGTCGTTTAAAAATTATTCATGGAAATAGCTCGGTTAATCATTGATTTTGGATTCTTAATACTTATTTGGATGGTACAGGTAATAATGTATCCTGCAATGTATTCTATTAAAAGAAAAAACTTTGCAAAGTGGCATGAGAAGTACAGTACACTTATCTCCTATTTTGTAGCTCCTTTGCTATTTATTCAAACCGGTTTAATTACATATCAATTACTTTTTCTATTCGACATTCTTTTGATTGCCGAATTAGCTCTTTTATCGATAATTTGGGTAACAACCTTTTTCGTTGCAATTCCGCTTCACAATCAAATGAACCTGGAGCATAGACGAAAATTCTTAATACAAAAATTAATTGGCGTAAATTGGATTAGGACTGCTTGTTGGAGTCTATTATTTATTTGCTCTACTATCCGGTTTTTTAAGGATATAACCTTTTAATAATCCAATTTGAATCGCTCGACTTATAAATAATCCTGTCATGCAGCCGGCTTGGTCTTCCTTGCCAAAACTCATAATAAGATGGGCTAACTTTGTAACCTCCCCAAAAATTAGGACGGGTTACCTCTTTACCTTCAAATTGCTTTTCTAAATCTTCAATTCTTTTTTCTAAAGTTTGTCTGGTATCAAGTTCTGTACTCTGAATTGAAGCCCATGCTCCAATCTGACTAGCTCTTGGCCTTGTTTTAAAATAATCATCAGAAAGTGTATTGCTTAGCTTTTCTACAATAGCATACATCCGAATTTGGCGATCCATTTCAGGCCAAAAAATATTAATAGCAACCTTGTTGTTGCCTTCTAAATCTAAGGCCTTTTTACTTCCGTAGTTGGTATAAAAATGAAATCCATCTTCTAAAATATCTCGAATTAGGACAACTCTAGAATCTGGCTGACCGTTAACTACTGTTGAGATTACAAAAGCATTTGCATCTTTAATTTTTAAACTAACCGCGTCTGCTAACCATGTTTTTAATAATTCAATAGGATCTTCAGGCACATCAGTAACATCTAATGTTCCATAGTCAAAATCGCGTCTTAGGTCGCGCATTTCTTTTCTAATATCTTCCATTATATAACAGCTTTTACTTTCTCATACACTTCATTAGCGGTAATTGTTTTCATACAAACATTATCCTTACAAGGTGAAAAACGATGATTGAAAACATTTACACAAGGACTACATGCTAACTTTTTATAAATAACATGAATATGTTCCCCTTTAGGAGCGAAAAGATCTGGAGTTTCCGGACCAAACAATACTACCACATTTGTATTAAACATGGAGGCGAAATGAGCAGGACCACTGTCGTTGGTAACAACAACATTAGAAATTTGATACAAGGCCATTAACTCCATTAAACTTGTTAAACCAGCTGAATTAATTATAAAAGAATCCGACTTCCCTTCTAACAAAGCATCTATCCTTGCTCTTTCTTGCGCAACACCTGTAAAAACTATAGCTATTTTAGGATAGTCATTCCTTAGGCTGTTCATTATTTCTTTAAAGTTTTCTGTCTCCCACTTTCTTATCGGAAGCATATCGCCTGCATTCGGATTTAATACAACAATCTTATCACAATTAGGAGGTAAAGAAATTTTACTTTTTAGGCTTTCAACAACTTCGTTTGAGATTGTAACTTTCGGCAATGTGGTTTTGTACTCCTTAATTTCACTCTTTAATAAGGGCTCATGAACAGGCTTTTCTTTAAGAGCACGAACCAACATTAAATAATAATTTGAAACATGCACATATGGATTATAATGAATCTTGTGTGTAATTAGTGAACCTCTGTATGGGTGTTCGCTAGTAAAGCTAAATAAACCCACTCTTTTTCTAGCTCCTGTTAAAAATGCGATTAAAACGGAAGCTCTAGAAAAGAATTCCATGTCAATGCAAGAGTCAATTCCTTTAGACCGAATATTAAATATGGCTTTAGAAATATCGACTGCAAAACGAACAAAACTATCGTTGTTAATTTCAAGGATGTTTTTAGACTCCAAAACATCCAATAAATCTAGAATTGGCCGGTTCTCCTTAAAAACAAGGAAGTATATATTTTCCTTTCCATACTGATCTACAGCCTCTTTTAATGCAGAATAAGCAAGCACACTAGCACCCTGTTCTATCAGCTTTATAAATAATACTTTTTGTGTAGGCTGATCTTTCTTTTTATTGGGAATAAGAAAATTAATTAAACTGAAGAATCGGCATAATAAGGTGCCAATCCTTCTATCAATCCATTTAATTAACTCAGGTTTCATTCATATAATTTAAGCAGCTAATTTAATTATACTGCAAGTCAACTTCACGGGTCATGTTACCTTTTTTATCTTTTGAGGTATACTTTACCAACAAGTCATCCTCATTTTACTCATAAACGGCCGTTCTTCTTAGCTTACCTTTTTTAAATGATTGGGCAGTTAATAATAAATCGCCTTGATATTCATTTTTTGTTGACCAACGGAGTTTACCTTTTTCACTAAAACGTTTAGACTCCAATGGCTTTTTATATGATTTGTCATATGTTGCATGCCAAGTTATAATTCCATCTTGATTAAAAGTTTTACTCTCTACAATTAAGGTATCTTTTAAAGTGTATTTGCTAACATGTTTTCTAAGTTTTCCCTTCTCATCAAATGTTTGATAAACTTTAAGTAAATATTCTCCATCAGATTCTTCCCATCTACAAACTTGGTCAACATTTTTCTTCTGCACCAACTCCTCGCCTTCTTGTTTGCAATCATGAGTCCAAGTCTTTTTCAATTTACCCTTTCCATTAAACAGTTTAACTTTCGATAAATCGAAAGGCGAATGATACTCATAAGTGGTTTTTGCATTTAATTTATCGCCAGATTTAAACCTTCTTGTCTCTTCCAAACAATCTCCATCGGTATAATCCCACTCTGTTTTATACTTAACTTTTCCATTACTCATGGTTTTCGTTTGTGATGAGGACTTATTGCTTTCTGTTCTCAAATAATCTAAGGTATAGTCAAGCTTAGCATTAGCAAATACCTTAGATTTAGCTTAGTACTTACCTTTAGAATAAGAATTTTCGACCTTAGCTTTTTGTTTTCCTTTTTTTAAATAACTAAAGCTTATAACTTTCATGCTATCGTTATATAACCTTTGGTAAGTGGAAACAATGCCCTTTTTATTAGAAACAGTAAAGTCTATTTGTTTAACATCCATTTTAGGAGTGTATTGAATTGGCTTAAAGTCAATCATAAATTGACTATAATCCCAAGTAAAATAGGACTCATTTTGAGCAATGGCAGTTGATGATATAAACAGTTGGATTAGAAAGAGAATAGAACATTTTTTCATTTTGATAGATTTAGATCGTTTTAATGTATAACTCAAAGAGCTAACAATTAGTTACAGTTTACTCAAGTTTGCCTTCGTATTTTGGTCATTTGGATTTAACTGAAGTGCCCTTAAATAAAACTGCTTCGCTATTTCTACATGCCCTTGATTATGATTTATGGCTCCTAAATTAGCATAGGCTGCTGCGAAGGAATCGTTGATTTCTATACAGCGATTAAAATACTTTTTAGCTTCCTCGTAATTTTTACTTTGGAAATAGATTACTCCTAAATTATTATTCGAGTTAATATCATTTGGGTTTATCTCTAATGCTCTTAAATATACTTTAACCGCTTCTTGAGGCTTATTTATTGCCTGATAACAAACACCTAAATTGTACCAAGAATCTGAGACTTCATCCAACAAATTTATGCTCTCAATATACAATTGAATCGCCTTATTAAAGTTGCTTAGTCTTACTTGTGGGTTTGTAGATCGTTCGGCCTGACCTCTATAAACTGCTGCATATGCTAGTACAGACCTTGAACTTGTTGGAGTTACTTGATAACCTGACTTAAATAAAGTATCGCTATTTTTCCAATCTCTATTTCGGTTAATTGTTTTAATACTTAATAGCACAGCTATAAAAGCCACAGTAATTCCTAAGTATTGTTTTTGTTTTTTGACATTAATTCCAATATTCTGTAATAAAATATTTAATAGAAAAACAATACTTATTAGAAACCCAATTGAAGGTAAAAAGAGAAAACGCTCCCCAAGAGTGGCGCCAATTAAAATAAAAAAGTTTGAAACAATTGAAAAGCTAATTAGAAAAAACAGAACACCGTAAGCAACCTTATTCTTGGTTTTAATAACTGCATAAATTGACCAAACAGAAACTAAAATACTGAGGATTGCAATTAATAAAACCTTGGGATTAAATAGACTAACAATAGGAAAATAAGGATAACTGTAATCCCATGATAATTCAATTGGGAAGAATAAAAGCTGAATATATTTGGCAAAAGTTGAAAATTTTAAAGCTAATTGTTCTTGAAAATTAGATCCTGCCGCAATACCATTGTTTATTACGGTCATTTTGTCTTCAAAGGCAATGTTATCTAAAATTTGATTTCTCAATAAAAAGTAAGCGACTACTGGCACAACTAACCAAGTTGATTTTTTAATTGCATCAATCAGTTTTACTTCTCTAAAAACATAAATACTAAGCGGAACTATAGCTACAAGCGTAATTGCAATTTCTTTACAGAGTGCTGCAAAAAATAGAAAAAGTAAACTCCAAAAAAGATGCTTTTTATTTTTTGTATCAAAATACTGGAGCATTCTTTTAATCGTGAGTAAGTAAAAAATACTGTGCAGTAAGTCATCTCTACCTTTTATGTTTGCAACCACCTCTGTATGAATTGGATGAGCAATAAAAAGTAAGACTATCCAAAATGCCATCCATTTATTCTGTTTTTGAAAAAGCAGGTTTAAAAGTTGAAATAAAATCAAACATAATAGGCTAAAAAATACAATATTGAAGAAATGATGGGCCTTTGGATTATTTCCAAAAATCTGGTGCTCTATAGCAAAATTAAATAGAACTAGAGGTCTGTATGATTGGTCGTTCCTTTGATTATAGCCATGTAAAAATCCATGTGTAAAAATATCCTTTATACCATCTGTACCAGCTTGTACGTAACTATTCTTTAAGTAAACTACGTCATCATCTAAAGCGAACTTGTTATTTAGGGTATTAGCATAAACCATAAAGGCAATACCTAAAAGGAGTATAATTTGATTTTTAGTTGAAATGAAAATTTTAAGAAAGTTTGCCAATGCTAATAAAATATTTAGGAATTAAAAGTAGTTAATTCTATTTTTGATACAAGATGGAATACAATCCTTTTAAAAAGAAAATCTCTGATTTAAATTATCTTCAGCCTCAGGCCGGTTTGACTTTAGTTGCTGAGCCATTTATGGAAGACGACTATTTTAAACGTGCTGTAGTTCTTTTAACCGAATACAATGAAAAAGGAGCTGTAGGGTTTATTTTAAATACAAAATTAGATTTGAATGTGGGCGATGTAATGGATGATTTCCCAGAGTTTGATGCTCCATTATTTTTAGGTGGTCCGGTTGAACCTCAAAGTTTGTTTTATATACATTGTGTTCCCGAATTGATACCAAATAGCATAAAAATATCTGACTTTCTACATTGGAATGGAGACTTCGAAATTTTAAAACGGCATATCAAATCAGGTGAGATAAATCCCAGACAAATTAAATTTTTCTTGGGTTATTCTGGTTGGGGTTTACAACAATTAAAAGATGAACTTGAATTAAACTCATGGATAATTCAAGAAGTTCCCGGCCAGGTGGTATTAAGCAATGAGGCTGAATATTTGTGGAAAGAAGTAATTCTTAATTCAACAAATAGGGAAATAAGCCAAATGGCCCATTTCCCTAAAGATCCTAGTTTGAATTAAATAGTTATCTAACGATATATTTAAATTGATTTACCTCCTTGGTTGTTTGAACAATAATAAAATACGTTCCTGAACTCAATTCAGTATTAAAGTGATATTCAATTAAGTTTGAATTAACACTAACTTGATTATTTTCTATTACCTGACCTCTAATGTCAGTCACAGTAATCACAAAATTCATAATTTCTGAATTAGCAAGTTGAAATTTCACAAGCTATCCATTTCCAGGGTTAGGGTATAATTCAATTTCCGACTTTAATGAAGAAAAGGAATTAAACAAAACCATTTTAGGTTCAGTAAACGTCGTAGTTCCATCAAAATCTACTTGTTTTAATCTATAGTAATTTTCTCCTTTAAATGGTCTGTCATCAATCGCTTGATATGACAATTGAAGGTTAGAATTACCTGCACCGTCTACTTTTACTAAATCATTATACTCCCTTTCAGGGTTTAGCTTCTGAACGATAAAGTAATCGTTGTTAATCTCTGAAACTGTCACCCAATTTATTTCAACTGAGGCAAATAACTTTTGGATTTCAAATGAAAGAAGCTCTACAGGTAATGAAACTGTATTATCAATATCTCTAAAATCAAATTCACCATCACCATCTGCATCCGGCTGAATGGAAGCGGAACCATTCTGATCAGTGTCATACAAGACTACTAAACCATCTCCATCAAAGTCTCTGAATAAACCATTATCTGGATCTAAGAAATTCGGCGTACCATCTCCATCTGTGTCTTCTGCCCAATTTGGTATTCCATCTCCGTCTCCATCATCTGCATTTACATAATGTCCAGGATTTGTATTTGCTGCTTCATAAGCGTTTGCTCTAGCGACTAAATCATTTAATGCATCACCAATACTTTTGAAGTTTACCCCAACTTGATCATTTGTGCCCGCAGTGCTTGTTGCGTTTCCTTGAATCACACCTGGACCATCAACTTCCCAAGATGGACTTCCATTATCTGATAATTCTGGAACCAAGGCGAATCCGTCTGATGACAAGGCATAGATTTCTATTTGTTGTCCTGCTGAACCACCACCTGCAAGCTCAATTATATTATACAGATCAAATGATATGTTTCCGGAAATGGCAGGAAGAAATTCCATTTTGACAACGATTTCTTCAGCAGAAGTCAATCCGTCTGTCGAAATATGTAATGCATCTTCTCCCCCACTTAATGAATTTGTAACTCCAGGTGTAGAAATTGAATTCTCAGTGGTAAGAGAACCGGTGGCTCCTGATATTGTAAATTTTACTGTTCCACCCTCTCCCTCTATATTCGAAGCTAAAAAGCTTGTTCCTCCTTGTGGAGTCCAGTCAAATTGTGTTGAACTCGGAGATGAATCCCAATCCAATACATAATCTACTCCTAATCCAGAGCAGGTATTGTCGTGAAGAATTTGGGCTGAAGTACTCAAAGAGACCAACAAAAAAAATAGTGGAAATATCTTTTTCATGATTGTTTGTTTAGGTGTCGTAAGATTACTGAAATTGAGTTATTTGGTATTCAAGCCATTGTAAAATGTTACCAAAGCATCTTTAATTGTTCTAAAGTAAATTTTAACAAACTAAAATGCTTCTTTGTAAGTAAAATTAGAACTATAACTTTTTAGGTATAACACCTAAACTCAATGACCAATAAATTCTTGTAAAGAGCCCAGTATCTGTTTACTGTGTTTATTGAAGTATCGTTTATTTTTAAACGATCCAACCCATCTAATTCCCGAAATTGAATTACTTAAAAACACCTCTTCTGCTTCAAGCAAATCGGACTCTTTTAAGTCCTTTGCTCGTATTGGCCAATCATTCTCTTTTGCTAATTCGATTAACTTTTGTCTAGCAACACCTTTTAAAATTCCATCAATCACTCTTGGGGTAAGTATTTCTCCATTCTTTATAATAAATAAATTTGATGAAGATGCTTCAACTAGTTTAGCTTTCTGATTTAGAATTAATATATCATCCCACCCCATATTTACAGCCTCAATCCCTGCTCTTATGTATGGTATCTTATTTAGGGTTTTTAATTCGGATTCATCTGAAGGGTTAATCGTTACTGTGTTTGAAATTCCGATTTTAAGACCATTTTTATTTAAAGAAAATTTATTTGAACTTAAACCTACAGTTTCTATTAGGTACTCAAAGTCGTAATTTGTAGGAATATATCCACCGCTACCTTTTCTAAAGACAAATACACGTAAAATACCTCCTTCTTTAATTTGATTTCGATGGATTGTTGCTAAGCAATCAACAAGTAGCTCATCAATAAAAAGCTCAGGTAAATCTAGCTTAAGATACCTCATCCCTTTTTGTAAGCGATCAAAGTGTTCCGTCCACCAAACTAGATCTCCATTAATTATTCTAATTGTTTCAAAAAGACCGTCTCCAAAGCGCATTGCACGGTTTATTCCTAGATTTAGTTCAGACTTTAGAACTAAGTTTCCATTTTTATTGACGTAATTTTCCTTCACCTTAAAATGGTAATAATTGGGCAATCTGATTCATAAATGCTGGAACAGTTTCAGGAATTGATACTAAGGTAAATGCAATGCCATAAACTGCGCCCCAAAAGTGAGCGTCATGGTTTATATTATCATTACTATTTTTTCCTTTTTGGTATGAATAAATTAGGTAAATAACTGCCCAAATTATTCCTGGGAAACAAAAAACTCCGTATAGGCATAAATCTGCCGCAGGGTTAAATATTACGTAAGAAAATACTAATGCGGAAATAGCTCCTGAAGCGCCAACTGAATGATAGTTTGGATTTTCTTTATGTTTTTTGAAAGTTGGTAATACAGCAAAGACAACTCCTCCAAAATATAGAAGGATGAAGTACAGTATCCCTTTGGTTCCTAAGTATGCCTCAAAAAAGTATTGAGTAGTACTTCCAAACATCCAAAGCACAAACATATTTACTCCAAGATGCCACCAGTCAGCATGTAAGAATGCATGAGTAATAAAACGGAACCACTCTTTTTGTTTATCGGCAGCATATGGTGCAAAATCATACTTATAAAATAAATTTTGATTTTTAAATGCAGGTATTGATACACCAAGCGTAATCAGAAGAATTATTAAGCTAATCGACATTAAAACAATTGCATTTGTGGTACGTCAGGATCTGAGGGATTTGAATCATCACCTTCATCAGTTGTCTCTCCACCTTCAGTTTTACCCTCATTTTCTGAAGGTTTTTCATCCTCTTCTTTTTTGGGCTCTTCCTTTGGCTTATTAAATGGATTTTCATTTAACTCCTCAACTGATAAACCTAAGGCCTCTGCAGCAGTTTCTGGCTCCATTCTGTCAATTGACTTCACTTTGTCGTAACTTAATTTATTCCCTAAGGCTTTATAACCCTTAACTGAAATAAACTCTTTTAAGTTAAAGATGTCATTCGGCTTAGCATCTTTTCCCCGAGGTTTAGTATAACTTAAGTCGATAACTGTATTAAAATCTGTTGATGCTAACTCCAAGTAACTGCTTTCGTGTTCTGTTATAAAAAGCGTTTTTTTATCTGTATCCTCAATTAAAAATCGCTTGACATAGAAATCTTCCTTTTCCCCATCATAATAGACTACAGAAACTGGTTTTTCAGGCACCCATTTTTCTATGATAATTAAATCTTCTTCAAAGTGAGTAGATATGTTTGTCCCAGTTAACTTGTAATGACCTGATTGAGTTATTGTTAGTATTTTATCTTCTGCCTTAAATTGACCTAGCAGTTCACCTCTCCCTTCGGTATTAATTCTTTGTACTGTATCATCAAACCATATTTTTCTAGCACTCAAGGTAGATGACCCTTCTTCTTTTAAGGTAACTCGATTAACTAGATGCTTGGTTAAGGTATTTCCTTTTGCTGCTCTGCCTTTAATGGCTAATTCAGCAAAATCCATATCAAATTTCAGCTTCTTAAGTTTAGCTTTTGCTCTTAGCAGAATTGTTACCACCTCTGCCTCACCATTTGGATTAGCAGTAAAATAGAGCACTTTAGAACCAGGAGAACCAGCAGTTAAATCATACTCTTTATCTCTTGTAATAGAAGTAACAGGAAAACGCTTCATCATAGATTTACCTGCCTTTCCATCTTGGTAAACCATGTTATAAATGGTCCGCTTATCGCCTTTTTTCCAAACACTTACGTGAATGATATTTTTCCCAACAAAAGATTTTGATTGAATCTTTTGAACTTGCATAACACCATCAGCTCTGAATATAATTATATCATCAATATCAGAACAATCTGCTACAAAATCAGAATCTGATTTTCTAAGTCCATGACCTATAAAACCTTCTTCTCTGTTTACATATAGCTTGGTATTTGCAACAGCAACCTTAGTCGCGTCAATATTTTCGAAAGATTTTATTTCAGTTCTGCGTTCTCTTCCTTTTCCGTGTTTTTCTTTAATTCTTTTAAAATAAGCTATTGCATAGTCCGTAAGGTTTGCTAAATCATACTTTACTTGATCTATTCCATCTTCAATTCTTTTAATTAACTCATCTGCTTTAAAGCTATCGAATTTAGAAATACGCTTAATTCGTATCTCTAATAAACGATTAATATCATCATCATTTACCTCTCTAATCAGATGCTTAATGTGAGGTTTTAAACCATCATAAACAGCTTTATATATTCCTTCTAAAGTTTCCTGCTCTTCAATATCACGATAGATTCTATTTTCGATAAATATCTTTTCAAGCGAAGCAAAATGCCATTGCTCCTCTAGCTCTCCTTTACGAATTTCAAGCTCAAGCTGAAGAAGGCTTTTGGTTTGTTCGGTATTCGATTTTAAAATTTCATTTACTCCTAAAAACTTAGGTTTATCATCTTCAATTACACAAGCATTCGGAGAAATTGAGATTTCACAATCGGTAAATGCATATAATGCATCTATCATTTTATCCGGCGAAACATTTGGAGGCAGGTGAATATTAATCTCTACGTTTTCAGCTGTATTGTCTTCAATCTTTTTAACCTTAATCTTTCCTTTATCATTGGCCTTTAAAATAGAATCAATTAGGTTTGATGTAGTTGTTCCGAATGGAATTTCTGTAACTTGAAGTGTTTTCTTGTCAATTGCAGCAATTTTTGCTCTTACACGAACCTTCCCTCCTCTTAATCCGTCATTATAATTGCTAAAGTCAGCCATTCCTCCTGTTAAGAAATCCGGAAGAATATTGGTTCTCTTGCCTTTTAAAATGTTGATTGAAGCATCGATCAACTCATTAAAATTATGTGGTAACATTTTACAGGCTAAACCAACTGCAATACCCTCTACTCCTTGGGCAAGTAATAGAGGAAATTTCATTGGTAAAGTAACGGGCTCTTTACCTCTGCTATCGTAGGATGAAATCCAGTTGGTTGTTTTGGCATTAAAGGCTACATCTAAAGCAAATTTAGAAAGTCTTACCTCAATATATCTCGGAGCAGCTGCTCGGTCACCTGTAAGAATATTACCCCAGTTCCCTTGCATGTCAAGAAGCAGTTCTTTTTGGCCTAATTGAACCATAGCATCTCCAATTGAAGCATCACCATGCGGGTGGTATTTCATTGTATTACCAATTACGTTGGCAACCTTATGATACCTTCCATCATCAAGCTCCTTTAGCGAGTGTAAAATTCTTCTTTGAACTGGTTTTAATCCATCATTAACATGTGGAACAGCTCTTTCTAAGATTACATAAGAGGCATAATCTAAAAACCATTCATTGTACATGCCAGAGACTTGGATTACATTTTCCAAACCTTCAGAACCCTCAGCGACATCCTCATGCATTTCGTCGTCTCTCTCTTCGATATTTTCGTCTTCTTGATCCGCCATTTTTATTTTTTCTGTCTAGGAAATTGCATCAACAACATCCTCTTCAACCTTTAAGTTTTCTATGATAAATTTTTGTCTGTCCGGTGTGTTTTTACCCATGTAAAATGAAAGCAAATCGTTTACAGATTTATCTTTCCCAATTACTACAGGCTCTAACCTCATGTCTTCTCCAATAAAGTTTTTAAACTCATCTGGCGAAATCTCTCCAAGCCCCTTAAAACGAGTTATTTCAGGCTTTCCTTTTAAAGCGTTAATTGCATCCACTCTTTCTTGATCGGAATAACAATAAAAGGTTTGCTTTTTATCTCTAACTCTAAAAAGTGGAGTCGCTAAAACATATAAATGTCCATTCTTAACCAAGTCAGGAAAAAACTGCAAAAAGAAGGTAATTAATAGCAATCTAATGTGCATACCATCAACATCGGCATCCGTTGCTAAAACCACATTATTGTATCTTAAATTATCTAAACCGTCTTCGATATTTAGAGCTGCCTGAAGCAGGTTAAACTCCTCATTTTCGTAAACAATCTTTTTGGTTAAACCATAAGAGTTAAGTGGCTTACCTTTTAAACTAAATACTGCTTGTGTATTGACGTCTCTAACTTTCGTGATTGAACCAGATGCTGAATCACCCTCAGTAATAAACAAAGTTGTTTCTTCAGTTCTATCTTTTTTGTCGTTAAAATGAACTCTACAATCCCTAAGTTTCTTATTATGTAAACTAACCTCTTTAGCCCTTTTACGAGCCAATTTTTTAATACCAGCTAAGTCTTTTCTTTCTCTTTCTGATTGTAAAATCTTAGATTGAATCGCTCCTGCAACCTCAGGATTCTTATGTAAAAAATTATCTAAAAACTTCTTTAAGAAATCGCTTACAAAAGCCCTCATAGATGGGCCATCAGGCCCTACATCATTAGAACCTAATTTAGTTTTTGTCTGAGATTCGAAAACAGGCTCCATTACTTTTACACTAACTGCTGCAACAATTGAAGAACGAATATCTACAGCATCGTAATCCTTTTGAAAATGCTCTCTAATGGTTTTTACATAAGCTTCTCTAAACGCCCCTTGGTGTGTTCCACCTTGGGTTGTATGCTGGCCGTTAACAAAAGAATAATACTCTTCGCCGTATGAGTTGGTATGGGTTATAGCAACCTCAATATCCTCATCTTCTAAATGAATAATTGGATAAAGAGGCGTATCAGACATGTTCTTTTCCAACAGGTCATATAATCCTCTTTCTGAGAAATACTTTTCTCCATTAAAAACGATTGTTAAACCTCTATTTAGGTAAACATAATTCCAAAGTAAACGCTCTACATGTTGAGTTCTGTATTGGTAATCTTTAAAAATCGATTCATCAGGAGTAAAAATCACCTTCGTTCCTTTTCTTCTCGAAGACTTTTCAATTGGACCATCATGAGTTAGTTCGCCGCAGTTAAACTCAGCAGCTTTAGTTTTTTCATCTCTGCTAGATTCAATTCTAAAATAGGTTGACAGCGCATTTACTGCTTTTGTACCAACACCATTAAGTCCTACAGATTTTTTAAAGGCTTTGGAATCGTATTTTCCACCGGTATTAATTTTTGAAACAACATCGACTACTTTTCCTAACGGAACACCTCTTCCGTAATCTCTAATCTTAACCGTTTTATCTTTTATAGAAACTTCTATCGTTCTTCCATTACCCATTACATACTCGTCTATAGAGTTGTCGAGCACTTCTTTTAAAAGAACGTAAATACCATCATCATAGGCAGTTCCATCCCCTAGCTTTCCGATATACATACCAGGACGCATCCTGATATGCTCTTTCCAATCGAGGGAGCGTATATTGTCTTCCGTATACTGTACTTCTTCTGCCATAAAAATAACTTGAAAGCACTAAAATTAACCAATATCAAAGGCTGTGAGAGAACAAGTTCCTTGGACTTATTAACAGAGGTTTTAACAATATTTTTAGCTACCTTGTCGGCTATAAAAATCTACCCATTTTGCAAAATCAACTCAAGGTTTTAGTTCTACTTCTTTTCGCTTTTATGCATACACCTATTAAAGCCCAGAAAAGAGAAGATACAAATGCTAAAATTAAAGCTGTATTTATTTACAATTTCACAAAATATATTGAATGGCCTAAAGAGTCCTCTAAGGGGAGTTTTAAAATTGGAGTTTATGAAAATAAACTGCTATATGATGAACTTGTAAAGATGTCACAAGTTAAAAGGGTTGCCAATCGCACTATTGATGTCACAAAAATTAATGATTTAAATAATATTAAAGATTATCATATCATTTACATTAATACGTTTGATAAGTTTAATCTCGCAGAGGCTTATATTTCAATTGGTAATCATCCAGTTTTACTTGTAACCTCAACACCCGGTTTACCTGAATCGATGATCAATTTCAGAGAAATAGGCAAGAGACAAAAGTTTGAATTAAATAAGGCCGAGCTAGAGCGACAGAATTTAATCGTTTCGCCAGTTTTAAAAAAACTTGCAATACTGGTAGAGAGTAATAAAAAATACCCTAGAATCTCTAGCGAAAAAATAAAAGTTTTAGAAAACAAACCAATTGTCAAAAAGGAAGAATTAAGTAATGAAGAATTCGATGCCTTGTTTATTGAAATGCAAAAAGAACTAGAATCTGAAAAGAAGGATAATGCTAGAAAAGATCAAGAAATATATTCCTTAAAATCAAGTATATCAGAATTAGAAACTAAAATCTTATTGAAAGAAACTGAACTTAAAATAGTCCAAAATAGAATTACAGAGCAAGAAAAAAAATTAGAGGATTTACAAAGTTCAATTGGTTTACAAGAAGAAGAATACTTAGAAAATAAAATGTTAGCTGCTGCCTCTAGAAAAGACCTAGAAAAATCTAGAGAACGTTTGCAAAATATGAAAGATGAACTGAAAAATATTAACCATCTTTTAGATAATCAAAAGCTAATTACCTATTTAACCTTGTTTGTATTACTAATAATAGCTGGCTTAGGATTTACGGCTTTAAAAAACTACAAAAAACAAAAGGTCCAAGCTTCAGTCATCTCACGTCAAAAAACAATTGCAGAAAGTCAAAGAGACGAAATCCAAACTCAGCACCTTGAACTTGAAGAAAAAAATAGAGAAATTACAGATTCAATTACTTATGCAAAACGCATACAAGAGGCTATACTACCTCCATTAAAACTAGTGCAGAAAAACCTAGAAAATAGTTTTATATTCTATTTGCCTAAAGATATTGTAGCGGGAGATTTTTATTGGATGGAAGCCATTAAAGATGAAGTAATTTTTGCTGCAGCTGATTGCACCGGCCACGGAGTTCCCGGAGCCATGGTAAGTGTGGTTTGCAGTAATGCATTAAATCGCTCAGTAAGAGAATACGGCTTAACAAAACCATCAGCAATACTTGATAAAACTCTTGAAATTGTTATTGAGCGTTTTGAAAAATCAGAAGAAGATGTAAAAGACGGAATGGACATTGCTCTTTGTTCGTACAATCCAAAAAAACAGCTTTTAAACTACTCAGGTGCTCACAATCCCCTGTGGGTTATCAGAAAAGGATCTGATATTGTTGAAGAGATTAAAGCGGACAAACAACCAATTGGAATGTATGCTGAGCATAAACCATTTACCAATCACGAGATTCAATTGAGTAAAGGTAATTCTGTTTATATTTTTAGTGATGGATACGTAGATCAATTTGGTGGAGAAAGAGGAAAAAAGTTTAAATCTGTAAACTTCAAGAAACTTCTATTATCGATTCAAGAACAAAGTATTGATGAGCAATATGCTGTTATAAAAAATTCTTTTCAGGAATGGAAGCAAGGAATTGAGCAGCTAGATGATGTTTGTGTAATTGGTTTTAGAGCTTAATATGTGTATCGGAATAGCTCAATATAAACTTGATTATGGTAAATCTTTTAGAGAAACAGATTTAGATAGAATTCAGCAGTTAAAAGATGTTGAAGCTGCTATTTCTCTATTAAAACCAAATAATTTAAGAATAAATCTATGGAAGCAAGCTGTAATTATTCCTCAAGAAACACTTAAACCAAGAAAGGCCCAATTTGCTTGGGTTGAAAAGAAAAAGTCAGGAGATACTTGGCCTGTATTTAATGTACGAGTTGAAGGTGGTTGGAATAACAAAGAAAACTCGGACCAATATAAAGGTCCGTATCAAGTTTTCTCAAATCCATACGTTAAAGATTTAATCTTTGGACAAAAATGTATAATCCCATGTGATTTTTTCATTGAGCAACCAAGTGACAAAAAAATAAAAAAGAAGTTCTTAATAGAAAAACCGAATCAAACACCTATTCAATTAGCAGGGGTTTACAAAGAAATGCCTGACCCTAAAACAGGCGAAATCAAGAGTTTTTTTACCATTTTAACAACAGCTTTTAACGGCATTACAAAAAAGGTTGGTCACTTAAGAAGCCCCGTTATCATACCTGATGAGTGCATATTAGACTATTTAAATAGCGGCAATAAAGCTAAATTAGAAAGCTATTTTAGACCAATGAATGAAATTCAGCTACAAGCCTTTGAAGTAGACTCTATGATAGCAAAAATTAAATGCCCCCTCGAAGATAATGACTTAAGGCTAAGAAAGCCTTTAAGTGAGATAATAAGCTAAGCTCTTTTCTTATTTTCTGAACCTGAATCAGCAACTTTAACTGCTTCCATTTTAGCCATATCCTCTTTATGTTTATCTACCGGGCTTCCAAATAATATTTGCCAAGTTTGTTTTAAAGACCTAGCACGGATTATGTCCTTACCTACTTCCATCCATTCATGAAATACAAGATAAACCGGGTTAAAAGAATTTACAGGCTTTGTAATCCCATAAATAGCTTGTTCATCTTCTTCTATAAAAGTCCCAAACATTCTGTCCCATATTATAAAAGTTGATCCATAATTCTTATCGATATACTTTTCGTTTACAGAATGGTGAACTCTATGATGAGAGGGAGTAGTAAAAATGTATTCGATTGGTGCAGGTAACTTTCTTATCAATTCAGTATGAATCCAAAATTGATATAATACTTCAATCTGATGAACAATAAAAAATACCAAAGGATCAAACCCTAAAAGAATTACCGGTAAAAAGAAAACTATTTTTAAATTTTGTGTCCAAGAAAGTCGAAACGAAACTGAAAGATTATAATTCTCTGAAGAATGGTGAACTACGTGCGTAGACCACCAAAATCTTTGTTCGTGGGCAATTCTATGTGCCCAATATCTGCAAAAGTCTAATATTATTAAACAAAGCACATAAGACCACCATGTATGTGGTATTCTTAATGGAGCTAGGTTGAAGAAAAATAAGAAGACGATAAACATTCCAATTTTCATTACTCCGTTTAATACCACATTTACTAAACCAATTGTTAATGAGGCAAGAAAATCCTTTCCTGAGTATAAGTTCTTATTTTGTTTTCTTCCTATAAGATACTCTATAAATACAAAAGCGAACATTATTGGTGCCGCTATCCAAATTACTGTAGTAAAGTCTAGACTTGTGATGTCATCGAGAACAAGCTTTTCTTGATTGAAAAAAGAGAGAATTGTCATAATACTTATTTAGCGTGCAAAAGTAATTTTTATCTACCAATTCTCCATGTAAAATAAGGATTTTCAACTCATTTTACCTCTATGTTTAAGCAATACATAAAAGTTTGTAAACAAACATTAACAGAAAAAAAGAACATATTAATTCAAGAAATAGAACATTTGTAGGAGTACTAATGGAGGAACTAAAAATTGGATATCAAGGCATTTTGCCTATTCGCACCTTAAGCAAGGCGGAGGTAATTAATTACGCCAAAAAATATGACCCTCTCCCTTTTCATATTGATTTAAGGACTGCGGAGCAAAGTATTTTTAAAGGACTTGTGACAAGTGGCAGTCAAGCATTTAAAACTATTTATGCTGAGTCGTGGGTTCCTAAATATGGCCATAGTATTATAGCAGGACTAGCAGTAAACCGATGGAACTTCATGAAACCGATTTATGCTGAATCCCCTATTTCTTCTAAATATGAAATTCTAAACATTCTCAATACTGGTAATTCTAATCAACATATTATTACCTGGAAAATTTCATTCTATAATAGTTTAGATGAACTGTTACAATCCTTGGAAATAAAAGTTTTACATCACAAAGACTTAATTTTGTAATCATGAAATACATTAGCCTAATTGCGATACTAATATTTACAATAAATATTTCTGTTGCTCAAGAAAACAAAATTGAATGGATGAGTTTTGAAGAGGCGGTAAAAAAGAATGAAACAGAGCCAAAAAAATTTATCATTGATGTTTGGACGACTTGGTGTGGTTGGTGCAAAAAAATGGATGCAACAACATTTTCTAATCCTAAAATAATTGAATACATCAATGAAAATTACCACGCTGTTAAATTAAATGCAGAAAGAAAAGATACCGTAGTAGTTGGAGGCAAAACATTTATCAATCAAAATCCTAATGGACGAAGAAGTCCACATCAATTAGCCATTTCATTATTAAATGGAAAGATGTCATACCCCTCTACCGTATATCTGGATGAAAATGTAAATATGCTTCAACCCTTAGCTGGATACCAAGATGCTAAAAGTATTGAGCCAATTTTATATTTTTTTGGAGAAGATGCTTACAAAACAACCCAGTGGCCTGAATTTCAGAATACATTTAAAAGTACTCTAGAGACAAATAAGGAACCTAATGGTGTCAACTAATCTGAATTTTATCTTGAATTCCAAATAATTAGGAATTTATTGCTTTCTTTGTTAGGTACTAATTATTATTTATCATGAACATTTATGTAGGCAACATCTCTTACAAGTCCTCTGTTGACGATTTAGGGAATCTTTTCGCTGAATATGGCGATGTAACATCAGTAAAAATTATCGAAGACAAATTTACAGGGCGATCAAAAGGTTTTGGATTTGTCGAAATGGGAGACGCCGAAGGACAAGCAGCTGTTGATGCTCTTGATGGTTTTGACCATTTGGGTAGAAACTTAAGAGTAAGCAAAGCTAACCCAAGAGAAGAAAAATAGAAATTAAAAGAAATCTATTAAAAAAGTCGCAAGTAATTTACTTGGGACTTTTTTATTTTATACTGGTTGAGTTTTAAAGTATTCTAGTATATCCGAACCGTATCGCAATAAAATTTCACCTTTAAATAAAGCAGGAAAGGCAAAAACATCTATTGGAGGCCTATCACCTCCTTTATCTATATTTTCAATTTGTATTTCAATATTTTGTTGCTTTAAACCATCAATAACTTCTTGGCATTGATGACAATTTTCAGCAATGTAAAGAGTGTATGTCATGCTAGTTGGGATATGTCTCTTATTAAAAACCTATTTCTTTCCATGTAGATTAGGTTATTATCTTTTAGATCGTTTAATACCTTTGTAACCGTCTGACGAGATGTTGCTGTTAGGTTTGCAATATCTTGATGAGTTAGGTTATGTTTAACCAATATCTCATCGCCTATTACCTTACCATACTTATCAGCAGTCTCTCTCATAAAGTCAATAATTCTTTCTCGGGCATCCTTAAATATTAAGGACTCTAATCGACGTTCAATTTTACGAAGTTTTTCTCCTATCGTTTTGGTAACTGCAAGACTTAAGTCCGGATTTTTTGCCATAGAACCTCTAAATTCTTCAGTACTAATTGTACACATTCGAGTATCATCATCCATAGCAATTGCGAAATCTTTACGCTTGGCCTCGCCGACAATTCCCATTTCACCAAATACTTCTCCGGGATATAATATTGCTTTAATGATTTCTTTTCCATCCGAAGAATAGGTTCCAATTTTGATTCTACCCTTCTTTAGAAAAAAAAGGATTTTACTTGGCTCTTCGGGAAAATAGACGTATTGATTTTTATCTGCCGTCTTAAAATGAGTTCTTTCTTCTAGCTCTTAAAGCTCTTCTTCTGTTAAATTTTTAAACAAATTAATCCGCTCAAGATGCCGGAGTTTAGAATGTTGTGGGTTCATTTTTTAAATATCTTTTCTCAAAGATAAGTTTTAAAAAAATCGTTAGAATCTGAAGAAATTAAAATTTAGAAATGACTAAGCTCTCTTTTTGTCCTTAGCAGCCAATAAAGTGTTTTTCAGAAGAGAAACTATGGTCATTGGTCCTACTCCACCCGGAACTGGTGTAAGAAAAGATGCCTTTTCTTTAACAGACTCAAAGTCCACATCACCGTATAATTTGTAACCCGATTTTTTAGATTTATCTGCAATTCTTGTAATTCCAACATCAAAAATTACAACACCATCTTTAACCATATCAGCTGTTATAAATTCAGGTTTACCTAGCGCAACAATTAAGATATCCGCTGTTCTTGTAATTTCTGGAAGGTTTACTGTTCTACTATGTGTTAAGGTAACTGTGCAGTTGCCAGGATAAGAATTCCTAGACATTAAATTAGCGGCAGGAGAACCTACAATAGAACTTCTGCCAACTACTACGCAGTGCTTTCCATTGGTTTCAATATTATATCTTTCAATTAACTGAAGAATTCCGAATGGAGTTGCCGGTAAAAATGTTGGTAGGTTCAGCATCATTTTACCAACGTTAGAAGGATGAAATCCGTCTACATCTTTTGAGGGACGAATTGCTTCTGTTACTTTTTTATCGCTAATGTGTTTTGGAAGAGGAAGCTGAACTATAAATCCATCAATATCTTTATCCTTATTTAATTCGTCAACTTTTTTAAGCAGTTCTTTTTCAGTAACAGTGTCATTCAATCTTACAATAGTACTTTTCATACCAACCTTTTTGCAGGCTTCGATTTTCGCGTTTACATAAGTAACACTTGCTCCATTATTACCAACTAATACAGCTACTAAATGGGGTGTTTTACCTCCATTTGCTTTAATAGTTTTGATTTCTGCAGCAACTTCTAATTTAATTTCTGCTGCTGTTTTTTTACCGTCTAATATCTGCATAGCTATAATTACTTACCGAATCCACCTGGCATTTTTGGCATGTTTTTCATCATGTTAGCCATATTTTTCTTATTGCCCATCATTTTCATCATTTTACTGGTTTCAGTAAATTGCTTAATGAGTTTATTTAAATCTTGAACTGTTCGACCACTTCCGTCCGCAATCCTTTTTCTTCTTGAGCCATTGATAATCGAAGGATTTTCTCTTTCTTCAGGAGTCATAGAGTGAATTAGCGCCTCAATGTGTTTAAATGCTTCGTCATCAATATCAACATCCTTAATTGCTTTTCCAACACCCGGTATCATTCCCATTAGATCCTTCACATCACCCATCTTTTTAATCTGATTAATCTGATCTAAGAAATCATTAAAGTCAAATTGATTTTTGGCAATTCGCTTTTGAAGTTTTCTAGCTTTCTCCTCATCGAATTGTTCTTGAGCCCTCTCAACTAAGGAAACAACATCTCCCATCCCTAGGATTCTGTCAGCCATTCTTGACGGATAGAAAATATCTAAGGCTTCCATTTTCTCTCCAGTACCAACAAACTTAATTGGCTTATCAACTACAGAACGAATTGATAATGCAGCTCCACCTCTAGTATCTCCATCTAGTTTGGTTAATACAACTCCATCAAAGTTTATTTTATCATTAAAGGCCTTTGCTGTGTTAACAGCATCTTGACCTGTCATAGAATCGACTACAAATAAAGTTTCAGAAGGGTTGATTGCACTTTTTACAGCTGCAATCTCATTCATCATAGTTTCATCTACTGCTAAACGGCCTGCAGTATCGACAATAACAACATCATGACCTTTCGCTTTGGCTTCCCTAATCGCTGCATTTGCAATATCTACGGGGTTTTTATTTTCCTTATCTGAATAAACCTCAACTCCAACTTGTTCTCCTAAAACATGTAATTGATCAATCGCGGCCGGTCTGTATACATCACCTGCTACCAATAATGGATTCTTTTTCTTCTTATTCTTTAGCATGTAAGCTAACTTTCCTGTAAAAGTTGTTTTACCTGAACCCTGAAGGCCTGCGATAAGAATAATGGAAGGATTTCCAGTTAGTGAGATTTCTTCTTGCTCACCACCCATCAACTTTGCTAATTCATCGTGGGTAATTTTTGTAAATAACTGTCCGGGAGAAACAGCAGTTAGTACGTTTTGGCCGATTGCTTTTTCTTTAACAGAATCAGAAAAACTTTTGGCAGTTTTATAATTAACATCGGCGTCTAAAAAAGCTCTTCTGATCTCTTTTGTAGTCTCAGCAACATTAACTTCTGTAATTTGACCTTGCCCCTTTAAAACCTTAAAGGCTCTATCTAACTTGTCTGATAAATTCTCGAACATATTAACGTAAATTTTAGGTCGGCAAATTTACGAATTTAAGTCCTGAAGCGAAACTAAGAAATGGATTATCTCTGCTACTTACCAGTTGTGTATAATCGAAGAAATACTGAAAACAAAAATAAAGATAGATGAAATAAGACCAATCACAAAAACGAAATATGCGTACCTTAACAAGGTGTACTTTTTATTTAGAACTTTTCCTAAAAAGTATAAATCTCGGGTAAGTGAATTATAAAGGTAATCCTTATCGTTCATCAATTCATTCATACTCCACTCGTAATCTGCCTGACTCATTTTAAAAAAGTTTCCAAAAAACAATAGGTTGCCCTTCTTTTCTAAAACTTCTTTTCGAGTAATTAATCCTCTATTGACATTCGGAATTGTTGACAGGATAGAAATGATGATTGTTATAATTGTAAAAAGAAGAATTGACATCCCAGGATAAAATAAAAATGGGTTCGAATCTAATTTAGGAAACAAAGCAGATAGTACGATCGAGATAATAATTGCATTAACACTAATTAAAGTATTTGCCTTATTATCTGCAATCTGACTAAGATTTACATGATTTCTTAAAGCAACTTTATACATTGTTTCAACCCCCTTTAAAGGACTGTCTGCCTTGGTTGGTTTTTTCTTCTTTTTCTTTTTTTTCTTTTTTTCTTGAAGCTCTTCTGCTAAAGATTTTATTTTAGTCAAATTATCTTCCTTTACCTTTCCATAGGTTAAACGAGCATATTCAGTTAAGTAATTATGTGCAGACAAAAAGTAATGCAATTCTTAACCCACTGCAATTTTGACATTTTTGAATCAGAACAGTTATTGATTTCTGTAGATAAATTAAGAAAAGTAGTTTGCATGTAATTATCCTTTCCAAGATGAGAAAGATCGGCATCCATAATTACCCTTTCATAAATATCTAATGGTTTATGCCCCATTTTTGTAGCAAGTATCAAACGTTCTACAAGCTTTATTTTCTCTGCCCCATAATTTTCATCTGATAAAAAAGAAATTGCCTTCTCAGCTCCTCTTGCTTCATGATCTTCACTACCTTCTAAAAATCCTGCATCATGAAAAATTGCTGCTAGTTGTATTTGTTCAACTTTGTCCTCTTCAACTTCTTTTGAGTTTCTAGCAATTAATTCAGAAGCTTCTAATACATTTTTAGTGTAACTCCAGTTGTGATAGGTTAAAAGTTCTGTATTGCCTTTTTCGAATAATCCTTGAACGTACTTTTTACTTTTTTCTATTATACTCATAATTCTAAAAGGCTTTAACTGCTAAAAATAAAACTTAGTGCCTAAATTAAACACTTTATCTACATCTGAAATTGAATAAGTTCCAACCAGGCTCAAGAAGTCTAGTACATTAAAATAAACTCCTCCACCAAACGAATTGTGCCATTTATCAGAATCCTGGCTTTGTGCCCATACCCTGCCCAAATCATAATGTGCAATAGCTCCAAAATCGAATGGGGCTATATAATTTCTAACTTTAAAAAAACTTTTACGAAGCTCAAAATTGTTATAAGAAACAGTTTTTCCAGCAAAACGATTTCTTGTTACTCCTCTAAATTCATTTAATCAACTTAAAAAATTTGCTTGGTAAAAGTTAAAATCTCCGTCTATGGTTTTAATCCCAGATCGGATTGCTAATGTTGTTTTCTTTTTAAAATAATTAACCGGAATATAAAAGGATAAGCTAGATTCCATGCTAACGAATGAGACCTCGCCGTTAACCGTGCTATTGGTATAAGTACCGTTTAATAAAAATGAAATTCCTTTTGTAGGATTAACTCTGTTATCTGCATTAAAATAAGTATAGGTTAAACCTGTGTTTAGAAATTGCTGATTCCGATCATTTTCGAATACAACAGCGTAGTTCGGGAAAATGTCTAAGTCCACGATTTGATAGCCAATGTTAACAGCTAATCGATTTGCTAAATCTTTAGACGACAGAGATAATTTCCCAATAACTTCATAATTATTTAAACGAACATCGGAATTCCCCAATTGCTGTTCAACAACATCTGTATTATTACCCAAACCATAAAATTGAAATACTTCTGGTTCGTTGATTTCTGCTCTTCCTCCTAAATCGAAATTTCCTAATACTTTAACATAGTCAACTTTATAAAAAATATTAAAGCCCTCTGCTCTTAGTGCATAATTCGCATTAAAATCATGCATGTATTTGTATGGCGCCTTTTTGAAGCCTTGTTTCACATACTTGAATCCAGGTCCGAAAAAGAAACCATCGTCAGGATTAACTCCTACTGATGGGATAGGTGTTAAAGCATCATACTTAAACTCTTTCCGATTAAATAGTATAGCGTCTTCTGCATCTAACACAGTTAATTTGGCCTCGCTACCTAATTCAATATCAGATTTTCCTTCTTCGTCATAAATACGAGTATACTTTTTCGGGCCCTTAACCGCTGAAACATCTTCAATTTTATCTTTATTTTCTGAGGCAATTATCCTAACTAAAATACTTGTCTTTGAAATCCCTGATATTTTATATTCATCTTTATCATCTAATCCGTAGAGCCTAATTTCCTTTGTTTCTCCGTTTTTAAAGACTCTATGGTAATAAAGTTTACTTTTTACTTTATCCCCATCTTTTCTTAGGTAAATATTAACCTCAACGTCACCATTTTTTAGACGAATAACTTCAAAATAGTCTTTTTCTAAAGTGCCATGAATATCTACTTCCTTAGCTAAGACCTTATAATATCTTTTAGCAAATTCAATTATTTTCTTTCTCCTTGCAATTAAAATTCTTTCTAAGTCTTTACCATTATAATTATAAGCCTCAGGGGGCAAGTCAGATAATGCATCTTGGATAATTTGATTTATCAAAAGTTCTTGTATTATTTTTGCTTGAGTCTCCCAAGTTTTCCAGTCGGCCTGATTTAAAAAATACCGATCAAAATAACGAGCATTAAAACTTAAACCAGGCACATCTCTTATATCCTATTCAAAATTTTGAAACTTTCGCAGCAACCACTTTCTATTTGCTAAGTTCATTACCGCTCCATCAAATTTGAAAAACACTTGATCTCTATCTCTTGGAATTGGCCTAAAAACAGTTTTACCTTTTTCTTTAAAAGTCGCCCATCTCCATTGGTCATCATGTCTATCCCAATCTCCTAAAAACAAATCCAAAAGCCTAGAACGGACTGTAAAATCAACATCAATTTGATTCTTCGAATCATCCTCCAGTCTTTTTATGGCTTGATGATAGTTTAATACCTTTTTTGAATTAGCGAAATTTTCAAATTCTGACATATCATCATCAGGATGAATTTCTAACAAAACATTCCTCCAAACTCCTCCAGGTAATCACCCAGAATAGAATCTTTAGGAACATAAACCAATTGTGGAATGGTATAATAGATTTCTGCTGCTTTGGCGAATTTTGGAACAGCAACAGACGCGTATGGGTGCGAACCGGCAATTCCATCATATATAACATCCTGAGCAACGGTTCCTCTTAAATCCTTTGAAACTAAAAAATCTGCATTCTTTTTTATACCTCTGAGCTTATAAGTATAACCATCTCCACCTTCTAATTTTAAAGAAATTGTTTGCATTCCTCCGCCTTTCCCGACCGGAGTTAAGCCCCCATATACATTGTGTATACCTAAATATGGAACTTTTAATGGCTTGGTCCATAAATCTCTATTTAAGTTTCCAAAAAATATTCGTTTAAATGAACTAGCTTCAAAATTGCTATCTGGAACTACTGTTTTAAACTGGTTGGCATAAGAGGGTTTATCTGTAAGGTTTGTATTAAATGCACTTATATCCTTTTGAAATAATACCTTCCTAAAAAGTATATTATCCTTCTCTTTAGTTTCTCCATCAAAATAGGTTAATACAACCTTACCATCTCCTAAAACATCAACTCTAGCGAATCCATTTCTCTTGGTTCCAAAATCCATTTTCTGGTTAAATCTCAAATTTGATTTTTTAGCTCCTGATCCACTTACTATATGATGCAATTTATTTTCTTTTACATACTGTAAATTGTGTTCATGTCCTGCTGCATAAATAACATTATCATACTCATTCATTGCAGTAACCAATTCTCGCTTTAACTCTTGGTACTTTGGGTGTGGTATATCTTGAACGTTTCCAAAAAAGGTTCTATAAAATGGATAAATTGAACCAATAACCGGAATAGGAATCCATAATTTAGGATTCTTTCTAGTTAGCGGAAATAAGTGGTCTTGCCAATTGAAATAACCACTATGAACTCCATTACTATACAATGGATGATGACCAACAACAATTACATTCTTATTGCGATTACTTTTTAGTAACTCTTTAAACTCAGCTAAAAATCCTGCTTTTGTTCTAAGTGCACAGTCATCTTTTTCCCCTCTTGCTTTTTCAAATTAATGCAGCCACCATTGAGTATCAATTACAATTAGGCTTAGGTTTTCAGAAAGCTCAATTTCCTCAGGTCCTGAGCAACCATCACTAGGTTTAAAAACTTTTCTTTTTAATTTCTTCTGAATATAATCTTCTTGCCTCTTGATAAATTGTAAGCCCTCTTCTTTTCCTTTTTTCCAATCATGATTACCAGGTATAAAAAGCAATTCTCCTTTAAAATCTTTAACTGAATTTATTTGCGCATCAATCCTAGCTTCATCTTGTGATCTTAATTCATGGTCTTTTTTATGCAATCCTTCAGGGTAAATATTATCGCCTAAAAAAACTGCAGCTGTTTTATTCGGATTACTCGATTTGAGTTTAGTATTTAAGGCATTTAATGCATTCTTAGATTTACTTGTATCGCCTCCAACATCGCCTATTAAGTAGACTGAATATGATACAGAATCTTTAATATTAATTGATTCAATCTCAAAATCAGAGTTTCTGTAAAAAACTTTTTCAGAGTTACAAGCACTTAATATAATTACTAGCGCAAAAAAAAGGACCTTATATTTATTCATATTTCTTTAAAGGAATATAGTTTGCCATTATCGAAAAAGTCCCTTTCCGAAGAAAGATAAAGCGTTCCATTATTACTAAAACAAATTCCTTCTATTTGTGGGAATTGAAACTCTGGAAGCTTCACCACATTTAATAATTCCAAGTCCTTTGTAAATTCTGCAATTCTATTAGAAACACCGCTAATGATAAAAAGGTTTCCATTAGGATGCATTGCAATTCCTGATGGTCTAAAGTTTTTATGAATAATGCTTTTTTCAATTTTTAAGTACGGTGATTTTATAATTCTTTTTGATTCTAAGTCAAACTCAAATACCCATAAAAAATCATCTTTTTCATCGCTATCATAAATTTTACAAGCAATTAATAAGGAGTTTCTTTTTTCATGAAAAGTCAGTCCTTCAAACTCATACCCTTTTTCAAATAGGTTAAACTTTGTTGATTTAGAATTTGACTCAACCAAATACAAGTCTCCGTTACTTTTTAAAACATAGTAATTCTCTCCTACTTTTTGAATTCCCTCAAAATCTCCTTCATCCTTAAAGTCAATGTATTTAAATTGATTTTCAGATGCTAAATCTATCCAATAAATATTTCCTTTTTCATCGTTAATACAAGCGATTGTGTTTTCATTTACAAATGTTAGTCCTGATATTTCATCTAGTTTTTTTTCTAATCTAATTTCCATTTCAGGTTTTGAGAAATCATAATTAAAGTTATGTTGCTCAATTTCTGAGTCGCAAAAGCAAAATAGAACAATAAACAAGGTATTTATTAATACGAGTTTCATTTACATCCGGTCGGGAACTTGAATTCCCAAAAGACCCATCCCCGATTTTATAACATTTCCAATACACTTACTTAAAGCTACTCTAAATGATTTTATAAGGACATTTTCTTCTTTTAAGATAGAGGGAGAGTTTTGGTAGAATTGATTAAAGTCTTTTACCAAATCATAGATATAGTTAGCTATTAAGGCAGGACTTTTGTTTTCTCCAGCTTCTTTAATTACCTCAGGGTATTCATGCAACTTTTTAATAACCTGAAGATCAAGACTTGTTAGAGTTTCTGATTCAAGCGATTTAAAAGATTCTATATCCGTGTTTTTACGAATAATCGATTTGATTCTAGCATGTGTATATTGAATAAAGGGACCAGTATTTCCATTAAAATCGACAGACTCTTTAGGATCAAACAGCATACGTTTTTTAGGGTCCACCTTAAGAATAAAATACTTTAAGGCACCTAAGCCAATATTACCAAACAGTTCGTCTTTCTCTTCTTCAGCCATACCTTCGAGCTTTCCAAGCTCTTCTGAAATATCTTTTGCAGTATCTTTCATTTCTTGCATTAGGTCATCAGCATCTACTACAGTTCCTTCACGAGATTTCATTTTACCACTTGGTAGATCGACCATTCCGTAAGAAATATGTTCAATTCCTTGAGCCCATTCTTTACCCATTTTCTGGAGTATTAAAGCAAGTACCTTAAAGTGATAATCTTGTTCATTCCCTACAACGTAATAATACCTTTGGCACCCGAATTCCTCATGTCTAATAATTGCAGTCCCTATATCTTGAGTAATATATACCGATGTGCCATCAGACCTTAGTAATAGCTTGCTATCTAGTTTTTCTTTCTCAAGATTTATCCAGATTGAACCATCTTCTTTCTGATAAAAATCAGCTTGTTCCTTATACTCTAAAACTTTTTCTTTTCCATGAATAAAGGTATCTGATTCATAATAAAGTTTATCAAAATCTACACCCATGGTTTTATAGGTAGAAGCAAAGCCATCATAAACCCAAGAGTTCATCTTTTCCCAAAGTGCTCTTATTTTATCATCTCCTGCCTCCCACTTTAATAGCATTTCTTGTGCCTCTAACAATAAAGGTGCTTTCTTTTTAGCTTCCTCTTCTTCTATTCCACTTTCTACTAACTCAGTTATTTCTTTTTTATAATGCTTATCAAAAGCTACATAGTATTTTCCAACTAAATGGTCTCCTTTAAGGCCAGTAGATTCAGGTGTTTCTCCTTCTCCAAACTTTTGCCAAGCTAACATCGATTTACAGATATGAATGCCTCTGTCGTTTATTATCTGAACTATAAAAACTTCATGTCCGTTTGCTTTTAAAATCTCAGCTACTGAATAACCTAAAAAGTTGTTTCTTAAATGACCTAAATGAAGCGGCTTATTTGTATTTGGCGAAGAATATTCAACCATAATCTTTTCACCACTTGGCTTAGAAGCAAAGCCAAACTTTTCATTTGAATGAATATCCTGAAAAAAGCTAAACCAATAATTATTACTTATCGATAAATTCAAAAATCCTTTTACAACGTTATAAGCCGTAATCCATTCATTTCGGTCAACAAGTGTTTGGCCAATTATTTTAGCTGTTTCTTCTGGCGATTTTTTTGCCATTCTTACTAAAGGGAAAACAACTAAGGTAAGATCTCCTTCAAAATCTTTTCTGGTTGGTTGAATTTGTATTTGTAATTCAGCCACTTCTTGACCAAATAACTCAGGAAGAATAATATTTAGTTGGTTTACTAATTTTAGTTCTAATGGATTCATATCCCGTAATTTTCTATGTCTTTTGCTGTTTTTTCTAAAATTTCGAATGCCGTTTCTGCCATCAAGTTCACCTTATTATCTAAAGTTGGGTTAACCTCTACCATTTCAAAACAAGCAACCTTGTTGCTTTTAAATAATTCATGTATTATTTCACTTGCTTCATCAGGAGTATAGCCATTAGGAACAGGTGTTCCAGTTCCTTTGGAAACAATATCACAATCCATGCTATCTACATCAAAGGAGATATAAATGATATCACATCTTGATAGTCTATTTAAAGCCTCGTTCACTGAATCCTTTACTCCTTTCAATCTGGTTTCCTCAACAGTAAAGTTTTTAAGTTCTAATTGTTCCATTAATTGGTCTTCTGGTCTTTCAGTATCACGAACCCCAAAAAAGACTAAATCTTCTGGAGCAATTTTTGGCATAAAATTCTGACAGTTTTTAAGATCCTCCCATCCTTGTTTTGCTTCTTCTTTAATCTCTTTTATTTTACAATCTAAATTATCTTCTGCTAAAGCAGTTGCCAATGGCATTCCATGAATATTTCCTGTTGGAGATGTATACGGAGAATGTAAATCTCCATGAGCATCAATCCAAACAACACCCAATCGTTTATTTGGAAAAGAAGCTCTTATTCCCGCAATTGTTCCACCTGCAGAAGCATGGTCAGCTGCCAAAACCAATGGAAATTTCCCCGATTTAACAACATCTTTTATTGCATTTGATGTTTTATTATAAACCTCAACTATTCCCTCGATTCGAATTGCTGTTGGCGTTTTATTATCTTCAAAAAGCAAGTGGTTTTGATTTGGAACCTCTATGGATTTATTCTCAAAAAAGAATTTACTTCCTTTATTCAAAGAAGCAATTTTTACTGCATCAATACCTAAACTAGCACCTCTAGTTCCAGCCCCTATTTCAGATTTTTGTTCTAATATTTGTAATTCTTTCATGTCTTAAAACTAAACTACAAAACTAAGCAGTTTAAATAGAGAAACATTATGAAATATCAATTCTTAACCCCCTTAGACTGACAATTTATCGATGAATAATTAAATTAAATCTCTTAATTTGAGAGCTTAATCGAAATTTTTATTTTTTATTATATGTTTGATAGGTAGTATGTATAACTATATTTTGTATTTTTAGAACTTAACTACCACCATCAAATGCAAGTTAGAGCTTCCCATTTTTTTTAAGAGCAATCTGTTTTGCTTGCGTAATATTATTTTTAAATTCATGTAGCAACCCTTTCTCTGATAAATTAAGCGAAGGAACTATTCATTATACAATAGATTACCCGCTTGTTCCTGAGGATAATGTTATGTTGGATTTAATGCCCAAAAAGATGGAAACGTCATTTGAAGATAATAACTATAAAACAGATATTATCGCCGGGATGGGTCTCTTTAAAACCTCAATAATTGCTAAAGTTGGTCAAGAAAACATTACACATAGTGTAAAAATGCTCAACAAAAAGTATGCTAGTACTTTAAACCATAATGATATAGAAAAAATAAACCCTGAGCTTTATGGAACTGAGTTTAAGGAAACAGGAGAGAAAAAAATAATTGCAGGATATAAATGTAAAGAGGTAATAGTTTTAAAAGATAACGTAGAAAAATTTAAACTCTACTACACTGAAGAAATCGAAATTGAAAATCCGAATAAATCTACTCCATTCGAAAGAATTCCTGACGTTTTAATGGAATACGAAATGGTAAATTATGACATCCAAATGCATTTTATTGCAGACGAAGTATTTAAGAAAGAAATCACCAAAGAGGATTTGGATATAGGTGAAGGTTATGAGATGGTATCTATTGATAGACTAAGCAAAGAAATGCAATCCATTTTTGACAAGGTTAAATAATTACTAATAAACAATTGACTGTTACTTATAAAGTCACATTTTTATAACATTTCCCATTTATCGAATTACATTTGTACTCTTAGAACAAAGTAAACGCTTCGCTTAATGACACAAAACCGCTTTAAATCTGAATCTAATGAAGAGGAAACTCCAAAGAAAGAGCGAAAGAAAAAGAAAGATAAATCGATAAAAAAATCAGGAAAATTCAATGATACCTTAGCTAAGGTTAGTGATTTTTTTCAGAATGAAAAAACACACCAAGTAAGCGGCTTATTATTTATTCTTTTCTCAGCATACCTATTAATTGCCTTTACATCATTCCTTTTTACTTGGAAAATTGATCAAAGTAAGGTTGAACTGCCTTTTGGTGAGTTTATGTTTAACGCTGAAATATTGGTTGAAAATTGGCTTGGTAAACTTGGTGCTTGGGTTTCGCATGTATTTATAACCGGTTGGTTTGGTATCTCATCATTTTTATTCGTTGGTTTATTCTTTCTATTAGGTTTTAGAGTTTTATTCGGAATAAACCTATTGCCTCCAAAAAAGACTTTAAAAACTAGTGCATTTATTATCCTTTGGTTATCTATGTTTTTTGGATATTTCTTTAATGATGAACTTTTTTTCCTTGGTGGATCTGTTGGTTATGAAATAAATTTATTTCTTTTTAGTGTTTTAGGAGCGTTAGGAACTGGAATTACAATCTTTTTTATCCTAAGCGTATTCTTAATAATAAACTTCAATGTTGCTTCTATTTTAAGTTTAGTCAGTGACAACAAAAAACCAAGTGATTCTGTAGCTGAAAAAGAAGGCGAAGAGGACATGCAAGATTTAGAAGCCTCGGAGAATATAGAAGATCCATTGCCTAGTTCAACGGAAGAAATTCCAATGGTTGAAGAGCCTGTTATTTCGGAAGATAAATCAATAGTACTAGAGATTGAGGATAGCAGTAAGAAGGATGAATTAAAAGAAAATTCTAAGCCATTAGAATTAGAAACAATTATTCCTGAACCTGAAAAGACAGCAATTGAAAAAGAGGATGATCTTGCACTTGAGATAGAAGAGCCTATAGAAAAGGAGAAAACACTAACTGATAAAGAGGTTAATAAAAAATTAGATGATTTTGGTGAGTACGACCCGAAACTTGATTTATCGGATTACAAAATGCCGGGAATTGATATTTTAGTAGACCATGGTGATGGTAAAATTCAAGTTGATAAAGAGGAATTAGAAGCAAATAAAAATAGAATTGTAAATACTTTAGAGAATTATAATATTAAGATTCAAACAATTAAAGCTACAATTGGACCAACTGTTACTTTATATGAAATTGTTCCAGCTCCTGGAGTTCGCATTTCAAAAATTAAAAACCTTGAAGATGATATTGCATTAAGTTTAGCAGCATTAGGAATTAGGATTATTGCCCCAATTCCAGGTAAAGGTACAATTGGAATAGAGGTACCAAACCAAAACCCTGATGTAGTTTCTATGAGAACAGTTATTGCTTCAGAGAAATTCCAAAACTCCAAATTTGATTTACCTGTAGTATTAGGTAAAACTATTGCAAATGAAACTTATGTGTTTGACCTTGCAAAAATGCCCCATTTATTGATGGCGGGTGCAACTGGTCAAGGTAAATCGGTTGGATTAAATGCCATTCTAACATCTTTACTTTATAAGAAGCACCCTGCACAGCTTAAACTTGTTTTGGTTGATCCTAAAAAGGTTGAACTTACATTGTTCAACAAAATTGAAAGACACTTTCTGGCAAAGCTTCCTGATACAGAAGAAGCAATTATTACGGATAACCAAAAGGTAATCAATACGCTTAATTCATTGTGCATTGAAATGGATGACCGTTATGAGCTACTAAAAAACGCTTTTGTTAGAAATATAAAAGAATACAACGCGAAATTTATCGCTAGGAAGCTAAATCCCGAAAATGGCCATAAATACTTACCCTATATTGTTTTGGTTATTGATGAGTTTGCAGATTTAATTATGACTGCAGGTAAAGAAGTTGAAACTCCTATTGCCAGGTTAGCACAATTAGCAAGAGCGATTGGGATTCATTTAATTATTGCAACCCAAAGACCCTCTACAAATATCATTACTGGTTCCATAAAAGCAAACTTTCCTGCTAGAATTGCGTTTAGAGTTACATCAGGTATTGATTCTAGAACCATATTAGATTCTGGAGGAGGTGAACAATTAATTGGTCGTGGTGATATGTTAATGTCTACAGGTAGTGATTTGATTAGGTTACAATGTGCTTTCGTTGATACGCCTGAGGTTGAAGAGATGACTGAATTTATTGGAAATCAAAGAGCGTATCCAGATGCATTTTTATTGCCAGAATATGTTGACGAGAATAGCAAAGCTGCGGGAGATGTTGATTTATCAGATCGAGATGCATTATTTGAAGATGCTGCAAGAATTATTGTTCAACATCAACAGGGATCAGCATCTTTGCTGCAAAGAAGATTAAAATTAGGATACAATAGAGCTGGTAGGATAATTGACCAACTAGAAGCTGCAGGAATTATTGGACCTTTTGAAGGAAGTAAGGCTAGACAAGTACTTATTGCTGATGAAATGAGTTTGGAACAGTTCTTGAAAGACGTGAATGAAAATAACTAAAAGATGAAAATTTTAAAATCAATATTAATTGCAAGTATATTTTTTATTACTGCAAATTCTGTAAATGCACAAGATGCGAAAGCAAAAGGTATTCTAGATAGACTGAGTAAGAAAACAGAAACTTATAAATCAATGTCTGCTGATTTTGATTACACCATGATTAATAAGTCTGATGATATTAACGAAACTCAATCAGGGAGTTTAAAAACTAAAGGAGAAAAGTATAACCTAAATATTGCTGGACAGAATATTATTTCTGATGGAAAAACGGTTTGGACAGTAATTGAGGATGCGGAAGAGGTTCAAGTAAATATGGTACCGGAAGAAGAAGAAGAATCAGAAGATTATATAAATCCTGTAAACATTTTAACGCTTTGGGAAAAAGGATTTAAATATAAGTACAACTCAAAATCCGAATTAAACGGAATATCAGTTGATGTTATAGACCTTTTCCCAGAAAAAGCTGACGATCAATCATACCATACTATAAAGCTATTCATTAATCAATCTAAGATGGTTATTGAGCAAATTATAATCAAAGGAAAGGATGGAACTGATTTTATATATAGGATAAAATCATTCAAAGCAGATCAAGAATTGGCGGCTAACCTATTCACTTTTAAAGCAGCTGACTATCCTGACTTTGACGTTATTGATTTAAGGTAAAATTCTATATAAGAGCTATCCCACTGTTTCTTAGTTCTTCGATACTTACTTTTTCGAATAAACTAGAGATTAAACCGTTCTCCCCTAATTTAAAACTAACACTATGCTCATCACCCTTGCTATCATAATAATAGCCAACTAATTCATTGTCTGAATTCAAAACGAAATTGAATCTTATTTCACCTGATTTCATATACTTATTATCAGAAGAAATAACTACCCCAATATAATCATGTGATTTCTCTTCATTTTTGATTATCGCAATTGTATATCTGTTATCTTCGGTTCTATAAACACCTTCAGCAGTTTTAGAATAATCTTCCAAAAGGTATTTTCCGAATTGAGATAAATCAATTGTTACTTCCTCAGTTTGATTCTTATTAATGGGTTTCAAATTCTTTTCAGAAGCAAATGATTGTACTGAGAACATGATTCCGAATGCGATAAGAGAGACTTTTAACATTTTCATAATAGTATTTTTTATTGATTAACAATTCAAAGGTAAACACAACAAGGTATCTTGCATAGCATAGTAGCATAAGCGACAAAATAGTTTTTTTACTAATTAATAATGAAATACTTACAGTATTCCTCTAAATATTTTTAATTGATAAGCGGTATTTGTTTTTAAAATCTAGAATGGCAAAAACGAAAAATAACACTCACATTTATAAGACGAAATGATAAAAAGAAAAGTTACAGGAAGACTTTAGTTAACTCTTTGAAGTTTAAAGTCTTTATACTTTACAAGGAAAATACTGTGGTTTTCATATCCGCTTTCTATTCCTGTTTTAAAGAATTCAAAATTGCGAGACAATAGTTTCTCTTGATAACCTAAGAACATAATTTCAAAATTTGCTCCGTAATCATTTAAAAGACTCAAATAATAGGTTCCAACATCGTACCCTAAGAATGAGAATTTCTCAGGAATTAAATTATATTCATTAGCAAACCTATTTTCAAAAGCGATTACTTTTTCGCTAGAATAATCAATATATTCTGACATTACTAAATGAACCTTCAGTGTTTGTAGGCTCTCTACATCAACACTTTCAAATCTATCCCAAGACTCCATCCCTACAACCCGAATATCGAAATCTTCAGCATATGAACTTAACATACTTAAAAACTGCGCAACAAAAGCCTCATCGTCTGAAGGTGCTACAATTGTATTTCTTCGGTTACTTTGTAGTTTAGATTTTATAGCATAAAAATTTGCAGCATCCCACAATACTTCTTTCGGGAAAGAAATTCTAATCGAATCATTTGACTTATCAACTGTTTCAGTAAAGTTCTTCTGAATTAATTGAACTCTTTTTCTTTCTTTAATATGATCAGGGTAAACCATGAATAAATTCTCATACTTAAGCGAATCGGCCATGTATTGGCCCATATACTTTAATCTAACAGGTTCGCTTGTTGCTACCTTACTTACATAGATGTTGCCTAGTAAAATTCTATTACTTTGCTTAACAGGTGAAACAATATTTATTTTATTCGCTTTTGCAAAATCAGAAACCAATAAGAATTCATCAAGATATAATGGACCAACAATTAAGTCTGCACTATCCAATTGATTAGATTTTAGGATTTCAGCAACTTTAGCTGTATCGTTACCTGTATCAATTACTTTTAGCTTTAAATTAAGTCCTTTACTTTTTATTGAGTCAGCGGCAAGTTTAAATCCTTGATAAAACTCAAGTCCATACTGTGCCTTTGAAAAAATGTCCTTATATAACTCTTCTGATTTTTTATACGTTGTATCCTTAATTTTATCCAAAATATCGAGATAAAGAGGCAATAATAAGGCAACTTCGTAATTCTCCTTTAATGCGGTACTATCAAACTCTAATTCTACAGTGCTAGTATCTTCATAGGTTTTAAGAATCGGGATATTAATCAATTGATCAATCTTTAATCCCTCAGGTAAGCCGTTATTTACCTTTAAAATAGAATCAACACTTACCTCATACTTTTTTGATAAACTATATAATGTTTCCTTAGCTGCAACAAAATGAGTTACATAAGGGTTTGTAATGGCAGGAACTACATATTCCGAATTACTATCTTCACTTTTAATTTTATTTACTGGAATTTTTATTTTCATTCCTTTTTTTAATCCATCTTCAATGGAAGGGTTCGCTGCGATTATCTCATTAATTTCTACATTATACTCTTTTGCTAAGGAATACAATGTATTTTTCCTCTGCACCTCATGCACAAGAAAATTCCCATCAATTTCTATACCTTCAGTAATATCTTTCCGAACAATTTCTTTAAGTGGTATTAATAATCTATTTCCAATTGTTAATTCGCTGGTTAAAGATGGGTTAGCTGCTTTTAATTCATCTACAGGTATTGCATACTTTCTGCTTATCGCATAAAGGGTATTTCCTGCTTCAACTACATGTATATAATATTCCTTGCCATTAATTTTGTTGACTTCTAATTCTTTCGCATCCTCTTGCGCAAAGGCAAAAGAAATAGCAAAAAATAAACAAACTGTGTAGATAAATTTTTTCATATTATTCCCATTCAATTGTTGCGGGTGGCTTGCTACTGATATCATAAACCACTCTATTTACGCCTTTAACTTTATTGATAATTTGATTCGAGGTTTTAGCTAAGAACTCGTAAGGTAAATGACACCAGTCAGCAGTCATGCCATCTGTAGAACTTACAGCTCTGAGAGCAACTGCAGATTCATAGGTTCGTTCATCACCCATAACTCCAACAGATTTAATAGGCAGTAAAATCGCTCCGGCTTGCCAAACATCATCATAAAGTCCGTCTCTTTTTAAACCATCAATAAACACAGCGTCTACCTCTTGCAATATCCGTACCTTTTCAGGAGTAATATCTCCTAATATACGAATGGCAAGGCCTGGGCCTGGAAAAGGATGTCTTACTAATAGGTCTTCATTTAGCCCTAATGACCTTCCTACTCTTCTCACTTCATCTTTAAAAAGCAAACGCAATGGTTCAACAACTTCTAACTTCATAAAATCTGGAAGGCCTCCAACATTGTGATGCGATTTTATTGTTGCCGAAGGACCACCTGTTGCAGAAACTGATTCTATCACATCAGGGTAAATTGTTCCTTGTGCTAACCATTTAACATCTTCAACTAAATGAGCCTCGTCATCAAAAACTTCGATAAAAGTTTTACCAATAGCCTTTCGTTTCTCTTCAGGATCTGTTAGTCCGGCCAGAGCATCATAAAAACGCTGCTTTGCATCTACACCTTTTATATTTAATCCAAGATGCTTGTATTGCTCTAAAACAGACTCAAATTCATTCTTTCGTAACAAACCATTATCAACAAATATGCAATACAAGTTTTTACCAATGGCATTGTGTAAGAGAATAGAAGCTACTGTTGAGTCTACTCCTCCACTTAATCCAAGTACTACTTTATCGTTTCCTAATTTATCTTTCAATTCAGCAATGGTAGTTTCTGCAAAAGCCGAAGGTGTCCAGTCTTGCTTACAATTACAAACACCAACAATGTAGTTTCTTAATAAATCTAATCCTTCAGAGCTATGGTATACTTCAGGGTGAAATTGAATACCGAAAGTATCTTCGCCATTTATATGGTAAGCAGCAATCTCAACATCTTCTGTACTAGAAATTAACTCAAAGTTAGCAGGAACCTTTGCAATAGTATCACCGTGCGACATCCAAACTTGTGAGCCCACAGAAAGTCCTTTAGTCAATACATTCTCCTGATTTACTTTACTCAAATTCGCTCTTCCGTATTCTCTAATTTTTGATGGCATTACTTCTCCTCCAAAATGGTGTGCCATATATTGTGCGCCATAGCAAACTCCTAACAAAGGCATTTTGCCTTTTATAGAGGTTAAATCAAATTGAGGAGCATTTTCTTCTAAAACAGAATGTGGACTTCCGGAAAGAATTACACCTTTAACGCTCTCATCTAATTTGGGTGGATTATTATATGGATGGATTTCAGAATAAACATTTAGTTCTCTTACCCTGCGCCCAATTAGCTGTGTATACTGAGAACCAAAATCAATGATGATAATCTTTTCTTGCATGGAGCAAAGATAAAACTATTGTATAGGTCGGAAAGGCCTTTTAAGAAGAAATATTAACAGTCAAGACTGTTAATATTTCTTCTTAAAAAAGTGAAATTCAAATGCATAATAGACTCAATAAAATACCCTTTTTCTCGTTATGAAATCATGAAAAAACTTTTCTTTTTCCTTCATACTATAATTTATCTGAGTGTCTTTAGTCAAACAGATTTTAGCATAAAGCTTGCAAAAAATGCTGAAAGCCTAGCAGATCAATCAGTCATATACAACCCTCAATATTTTACAATTGATTACCCAAACGGAGACATTCCCGCAAAATATGGAGTTTGCACAGATGTTGTAATTCGCGCATACAGAAAGGTTGGAATAGACTTACAAAAAGAGTTACACGAAGACATGAAAAAGAATTTCAATTTATATCCGAAAGATTGGGGCTTAAAATATCCCGATAAAAACATTGACCATAGAAGAGTTCCTAACCTAATGACTTTTTTACACGATTTGGAGAAAAACTTTCTAATAGCTCTTATCCTGATCAATATAAACCTGGTGATATTGTTTGTTGGAATTTAGGTGGAGGTATTAATCACATTGGTTTGGTTACAAATATCAAATCACAAGACGGTAAAAGATTTAAAATAATTCATAATATTGGTGCAGGCCAAGTTATTGAAGACGTGCTATTTGAATTTAAAATAATTGGCCATTACCGCTACGAACCATGAGAATAACATCATTTACGATACTTCTTCTATTTACGGTTTTTGGATTTGCTCAAACTGATTCAATAATTGTAAAGTTTGAGAAAAACTCTTCGTACTTGTCAACGCAAGAAAAAAGCAAACTGAACATTTATGACGATATTCTTAAAATCGAAATAGTTGCTTATTGTGATTTTTTAGGTAGTAAGGACTATAATTTATGGCTAAGCGAGAAGAGAGCACTGAGGGTAAAATCAATTTTGAAGTCGCGTGGATTAAATATAGAATTAATAAAAACGACAATTGGAAAAGGAGAAATCAAGCGAGAAGTTGAAAATAATATGGGTTACCCTGATGATAGAAAAGCAATTGTTTATATCTGGCAAAAAGAAGAACCAAAAATTGTAGCACTTCCTGCTGCGGTTGAAAAAACTGAGATATTATCTGAACCTAAAGCTAAACCTGAAATTCCTGAGTTAGACTCAATTAAAGTTGGAGAATCAATCAAATTGCCTCGATTATCCTTTATACCTGGTCAGCATAACCTTAGCCCCGGTTCTGAAAAATCATTGAATGTAATTTTTGATTTTCTTGTTAACAACCAAAATGCAGTTGTTTCAATAGAAGGCCATATTTGTTGTGAAACCCAATATGATGACGGTTATGATCAGGAAACAGGCTTATATAACTTATCGACTGCTAGAGCAAAAGTAATTTTTGATTACTTAGTAAGTGAGGGTATAAATCCAGATCGGCTTAGTTATAAAGGATATGGCAGAACTAGACCTTTGTTCCCAAATGAAAGCAATACATTAGAACAACAAGGAAATAGAAGAGTAGAATTTAAGCTAGTTGATAAATAGCATTTAGATTTCTCCTTCAAATACTTTAACTGCAGGCCCAATTAGCCATATATTCTCAAACTGTTTTTGTGATGTTCTCTTTAACTTAATTCTTATTTCGCCTCCTAAGGTTTCAATGTCTACCTTATTTTGATAGCCATTGGTTTTGAATAAATATGAAATGGCAACTGCAGTAACTCCTGTTCCACAAGAAAGTGTTTCTCCTTCCACTCCCCTTTCGTAGGTTCTAACAATTAAGTTGTCATTTGTAACTTCAACAAAATTTACATTCGTACCCTCAAGCTTATATTCTGATGAATATCTTATTCCGCTGCCTAATTCTTGAACTTTAGTGTTTTTAACATCGTTTACATATTGAATATAATGAGGTGAACCAGTATAAACAAAATAATCATTGCCTTTATTTTCTACCTCATATACATCGCACATTTTGGTACCAAATAGGTCACCAATTATTTTACCTTGGTGAGCGCCATCAATTGCCAAAAAGTTAGAATCCCCGCTAATTATACTCAAATCCAATGCAAATGCCTGAGCACAGCGACTTCCGTTACCACAAAAGCTTTTAGATCCGTCGGCATTAAAATAATCCATTTCAAAATCATATTCCGAATGTTTTCTTAAAACGATAAGACCATCTGCTCCAATGCCAAATTTTCGGTCACATAATTTTTGAACTTCAGAAACTGAAATATTGACAGACTGGTTATAACCGTCAATCATGATAAAATCATTGCCTGTTCCTTGATATTTCCAAAACTTCATAATTGCTACAGTCCTTTGTGAGTATACAATGTAGCTTAACAAAATTTAACAGCGGCAGTCAAACATACCTATTCAAATGGCGTTAAAATTGATGTAAGCGTAGACAAATTTAAACCCTAAATTTTAAATGATATGAAAAAAATAACAAGCAATTTATTTATCGCATTAATGGGAGGTCTTATTTCTGTTGGTATATACAAGACTCTCGAAGAAAAACCTGTATTAGCAGATCAACAAATTGAGGAAGAGACAAATAAGTTAGTCAATCTGATTGGAGCTGAACCCGATGCTACTATTGATTATGTTTCTGCAGCAGAAATGACAGTTAACGGAGTTGTTCATGTAAAAACTGAGGGAACAATTGAATATAAGCAACAAGCTTTTGATCCATTAAGACATTTCTTTTACGGAAATGGAAACATAGAAAGACAGTTTAATCAACCAATTAAAGGTGCAGGATCAGGTGTAATCATTTCTAACGACGGTTACATGGTAACCAATAACCATGTTGTAGAAAATGCCGACTTAATAAAAGTGACCTTGAATAATCAAAAAACGTATGAAGCAGAACTAATCGGAACAGATCCAACAACAGATTTGGCAGTTCTAAAGATTGAAGAAGATGGTTTACCACATTTAGGATTTGGGAATTCAGATAATTTAAGAATTGGAGAATGGGTGCTTGCTGTTGGAAATCCAATTAATTTAACTTCAACCGTTACAGCCGGGATTGTTTCTGCAAAGAGCAGAGATATTAATATTTTAGAAAATGATCCATTCACTGGCTTGAATTCGATAGAATCGTTTATTCAAACAGATGCAGCAGTAAACCCAGGAAATAGTGGAGGTGCATTAGTAAATACCAAAGGTGAATTAGTAGGAATAAATGCCGCGATAAAATCAAATACAGGTTCATTCGCCGGTTATTCATTTGCGATACCTTCCAATATAGTTAAGAAGGTAGTTGATGATTTGATTGAGTTCGGAACAGTTCAAAGAGCATTTATAGGAATAAAAATTCAAAATATAAATGATGAAATAGCTGAAGAGAAAAATTTAGAATCAAGAGCAGGAGTTTATGTTGGAGGACTAGCAGAAAAAGGATCAGCCAAAGAAGCGGGAATTAAGGAAGGTGATATAGTAACTCATGTTAACGGAATTGAGGTTGATAATGTAACTGAGCTTCAGGCCAAAGTTGGCGAATACAGACCTGGGGACGAGATTAATGTTAAAATTATTAGAGATAATGAAGAACTTAATAAAAAAGTGGTTCTGAGGAACTATGAAGGAAACACTAAAATGGTAAGCGATTCAGAAAATCAAATATTTAAAAAACTGGGTGCAAAGTTTGAGGAGCTAGAAAAAGATGAGTTAAAAGAACTAGAAATTGAGAATGGAATTAAAGTTTCTGAGCTTTTCAATGGAAAATTAAAAATTGCAGGAGTTAGAGAAGGCTTTATAATTACGCATGTTGGAAATGAAAAAATTACTTCAATTGATGAGTTTATTGAGATTCTTCAAAACAAAAGTGGTGGAACCTTGTTACAAGGAATTTATGAAAATGGAAGAAAGACTTACCATGCTTTTGGCATGTAAGTTTTAAATTTATAATTGTTTGTTGACTAGTATAATGCCCCTTAGCTACCGCTAAAGGGCATTTATTTTTTACAATAAATTCTTAGTATTCTAACTTATAGTATTTTTCACCTTTAGTTTTAATGCCAATTGCCTTTAAAATAAAGGCTTTCAAGACATTCATATTCTGAATAATATTTTTAAAATAAGGTTTATTTTATCGAATTTTGCGGCCTTAAATTATAAGCTTCCTTAAAAATAAATTAAAGCATTTACAATGAGTACAGACATGAAAAATCCTGTAGAATTTGAATCAGAATTAAACAACTGGGTAGATCAAGAAAAAAAGGCAGTTGATTTAATGAATACATTAGGTCAATTACTTTACAATAATTCTATCGAGTTAGTTCTTTTTAGAAACCACTTAGTTGATTTAAGTGTTTCAGAAATTTTGAGACTACACCACAATTCTCAAAATGTTACAAATAGCACGGTTAGCGTTTATGACACGGCCGAGCTTGCAAAAGAAATTTTAGAAATGAAGCTTGCTCCTTCTAAAATTGACATTGGAAAACTAGCCAAAGAATGGAATCAAGAAAAAGGGAACTTTTCAAATAAAAAAGATTTTATAGCGGATAAATTAAGCCATATTATAGGCTCAGAAGCCGCTCCATTAGAACCTAAAGATGTAATACTTTACGGGTTCGGAAGAATTGGAAGAATTGCGGCAAGAGAACTTGTTAAACAAGCAGGCAAAGGACAGCAATTAAGACTAAGAGCAATTGTTACTAGAGGAGATGATGCAAAAGCTTTAGAAAAAAGAGCTGCACTTTTAAGAAACGACTCCGTCCATGGTGCTTTCAACGGAACAGTTATTGTTGATACAGACAAAAGAACAATGACAATTAACGGTCAAATGGTTCATATGATTAATGGTCAACAACCAGACGAAATTGATTACACACAATATGGAATAAATAATGCAATGGTTATTGATAACACTGGAGTTTTCAATAATAGAGAAGCATTAGGAAGACATTTAAAATCCAAAGGAGTTAGCAAGGTATTGTTAACAGCTCCCGGTAAAGAAGTTCCAAATATTGTGTATGGTGTAAATCATCATAGTTTAGATCTTGAAAATGAAAATATATTCTCAGCTGCTTCTTGTACCACAAACGCCATTGTTCCTGCATTAAAGGTTGTAGAAGATAACCTAGGTGTGGTTAAAGGGCATATTGAAACGGTACATGCATATACCAATGATCAGAACTTATTGGATAACATGCATAAGAAAACAAGAAGAGGTCGTTCTGCAGCTATTAACATGGTTATTACAGAAACTGGAGCAGGAAAAGCTGTAACTAAAGTAATTCCAAGTCTACAAGATAAGCTTACCGCTAATGCAGTTCGTGTTCCTACTCCAAACGGATCTTTAGCTATTATGAATTTAACTGTAGCCAAAGAAACTTCAGTTGAAGACATTAATGCAGTAATGAGAAAAGCAGCACTTGAAGGAGAGTTGGTTAACCAAATTTTCTTCTCAACTGATGGAGAAACTGTATCTAGCGATATCATTGGTAATACTTGCTGCTCTGTTTATGATAGCCCAGCTACAATCCTTTCTAACGATAAAAAGAACTTCGTTCTTTACGTTTGGTACGACAATGAATTTGGTTATACAAAGCAAGTAATTCGTTTAGCGAAATATGTTGCACAAGTAAGAAGATTGATTTACTATTAGTAGACAGATTAAATTATTTTAGAAGCCCTTCTCAAATTGAGAAGGGCTTTTTTATGTCTCAAAACATCATTTGAGTCGTCTCAAATTATGATTTAAAGCAATTTAGCAAAGCAAGTACAAAACTTTTGCTGAAACATTTAAAAACAAATAAAATGAAAAGCTTAAATCAAAAAACTGTACAAATATTAACAGTAGTATTATTATTAATTGGAATTCAAACAAATGCCTCAGCAGGTGATTTAATTAAAGGCAATGGAACAGTTATAAGTCAAAAAAGAAGTCTTGAAAAATTCCATCGAATCGAAATAGAAACATTTTGCAATGTAACCGTCAATAATGGGAGCATGCCGATGATGGAATTGAAAACAGATGAAAACATTGCCGAAAAGCTAAATATTCGAGTAGAAGACGGAGTTCTGATTGTTTCAACTGAATATTGGTTAGAAGCTACTGTCTTAGAGCTTAGTTTACAAACTACATTTATAACCTCCTTTAAAAACTCAGGTTGGGGGAAAATTTCTATTCGTGATTTACAAACCGACAAGTTTGAATTATACGGGAAAACAGGTAAAATATCGCTTGAAGGTAAAGTGAACGAACTAATTATAAATGCAGGTACAGGAAATATTGATGCATCTAATATGGAAGCACAAAGTGTTGTAATAGATAAAACGGCACATGGTAAAGTTAAGGTAAACGCTAAGAACAGACTTGTTATTACCGGCAATACAATTAATGTTTTTTATACCGGAAAACCAGAACTTATAAAAAATGGAGAAAGCGAAAGTCCAAAAGGAATGGACAATTTAGAAAAAACCCAAGTAGAATATGTTACTGTAAAAATTAAAAACAACTCTCTATTAAATATGGCATTTGTAATAAGAGGTCCAGAAGAAAGGTCTTTTAGCTACGGTTTTTCAATATTCCCTTTTAGCACTAAAAAAAGAAAAAGTTCCTGTTGGTACTCAGTTTTTCGATGAAACAATCACAGGCGAAAAGTTACTGAGAACGGTTAAGAAAGATGATGATGGAAAAACGATTAACTTATTTAAATAATTTAGTCGCGTGACAATTTACACTACCCCTCTTCAGTTAGGCTACTTTTTCTCATTGCTGATGTTTGTAATTTTTCTTTACAGAGGATAAAGAGAAGAACGCTTTTCCGATAAACTTCTTGGTTTTGTAATGCTAATACTAGCATTAGAACTTCAAGACTATACCTTTGGCTTTGCAGGTATAAATTACTTGTGGACTGAACTAAATGGCTTTCCTCGAGATGTAAGTTTATTATTTGGACCTGCAATAATCTTTTATTTAAAAAGTCAGATTAATTCGGCATTTAAACTTTCTAAAAAACACCTTACTCATCTAATTCCATGGGTAATGGTGTTCTTAATTCAAATCCCATTCTTTTTACAAGGAACGCTTTCAGTTCAAGAATTACATCAAAGCTTATTTTTCGAAATATTTGAATACGTAGAATGGGGATTAACAATTTGTTCTTATTTCTACTACTTCTTCAAATCAATTGAATTATATAAATCTTACAAAAAGTGGACAGTAGAAGAATACTCAAATACGGAACAGATAAGTTTTACCTGGTATAGAAACTTTTTATACCTAATGATAATTTGGGTTGGTTTTAAAGTGCTTTTTACAATTATCGATTTCTTTATAAACTTAGATTATTTTGATGATTGGTGGTGGAATTTAGCCTTAGCAACCACTGCAGTTTATGTAGGATTACAAGGATATGCTCAAAAGCAACCTAGACAAATTGCGTTTAAGTATATAGAAACAAGTACTAAAGTTGCATCAAAAACAACTGATCCAGAGCTTATTAAATTGGCAGAAAGACTTGAAAATATTATGAATACGGAGCGACTTTTTTTACAAGCAGAAATTAACTTAAGGGACTTGTCTAAACATCTCAATACAAGAACAAATCAACTATCTGGAAGTATAAACCTAATCTTTGAAAAAAACTTTAATGACTACATCAATGAAAGGCGAATTCAAGAATTTGAAAATTTAGTTAATTCAGGCAAAACAGAAAACTTAACCCTTTTATCTTTAGCTTATGATAGTGGTTTTAATTCCAAAGCAACATTTAACAGAGCTTTTAAAAAGCTAAGAGGAATTTCTCCAAGAGAGTTTATCAATCAATTTAAAAGCTAATAATTCAATTACCTTTTCAAGAGTTTTTCGCTCTGAACTATTTCTCCCTTAACATTTACTATGTTAAATAGATAAATCCATGAAGGAAGATCACTTAAATTGATTTTAGACTCTAAAATCCCTTCTGAAACAATTAAGCCTGTTGTATTAAACAACTGAAATTTATTACCATTGGTTTTTATCCCATCAATGCGAATAAAATCTTCCGCAGGATTTGGGTAAAAACTATACTCTAAATCTTTGTTACCTGTTATGCCCGTAGAACCTGATGTATGATTACATGAATCGACCTGGAATTTCTTGAGACTAACTATAGAATCTTGATAACATCTTATCCCTCCAGAGTAATTTCCATCAATAACCATGGAGCGGTAAGCAAAAAAGTTGGTTAAGTAATACTTATCCCCTACCTCTGATATTATTTCGCTATTGTATGTTACCGAAGACTGAGAGGATTTGTTTCCATAAAAAATATCATAAGTAACAAACTGAACTGTGTAAGATTGGTTTTGTTTGACAAGAGTCCCAACGGAATCAATAGATACCCTAACCGTATCTAATAAAAAAGGGACACTTGAAAACATCGGATCTGGCTGTATATAAAATGAATAGCTCGAATTTGCAGGTGCTGAGAAAATATAAATTGCTTGAAAGTTCTGAGAGAAAGGCTCATACATAAAAACTGTATCGGCATTAGAATACATGAATAAATCACCTAAAGGCTGGTAATAATTAATGATTCCATGTCTCTTAACTAGTTTTTTACAGAGCTTATTCTGGATTAGGGTATCCTTAACTGATTCGATTTTTTCATAATCAATTCTACCGTTTCCAAAAAAACCTTCAGTATAATGCCATGTTGCACCAATTGGCGCAAAGCCTTGTGAAAAAGTTGAAATTGAGAGAATTAATATAGAAAAAGAGAGTAAGAGTTTTTTCATGGTCTGTTGTCTAATTCTTCTAAAATTAAGGTTTCAAAACTAAAAAGCCATTTCCTTACGAAAATGGCTTTTTAGTTGAAAGTTTCTAAAACCTTATTTCTTAAACTCTTCGATAGTCTTTTTAATAATGTTTACACACTCCATTAACTCCTCTTCTGTCATTACCAATGGTGGCGCAAAACGAATGATGTTGCCATGAGTTGGCTTCGCCAATAAACCATTATCTCTTAGTTTTATACAAATATCCCAAGCGGTTGAACTGTCTTCTGTGTCATTAATTACAACGGCGTTTAACAATCCTTTACCTCTAACCTTAGTTACTAAATCATTTGAATCTACTAATTTCTGAATCTCAGATCTAAAGATATTTCCTAAATTCTCAGCTCTCTCCGCTAATTTCTCTTCTCTTACAACTTCCAATGCTGCTATTGCAACCTTAGCTGCAATTGGGTTGCCACCGAAAGTAGAACCATGCTGACCAGGTTTAATAACCATCATAACATCATCGTTAGCTAAAACAGCTGATACAGGATATGCTCCGCCTGAAATAGCTTTTCCTAATATCAATACATCTGGCTTAAATCCTACTCTTGAATCACATTTAGGTGTTTCACAATCACAACCTTTACAAACGGCTAATAATCTACCTGTTCTTGCAATTCCTGTCTGAACTTCATCTGCGATAAATAGAGCACCTTTAGCTTGCACCATTTTTGCTGCCATTTCTATATAATCTTCATCCGGGGTAAAAACTCCTGCTTCTCCTTGAATCGGCTCTACCATCATACCTGCAATATTGTCTAGCTCTAAAGCTTCTTCCAAAGCATTTAAGTCATTGTAAGGAATGCTTATAAAGCCTGGTGTAAATGGACCAAAGTTTTTTCTTGCATTTTGATCATCTGAAAAAGAAACAATTGTGGTAGTTCTTCCATGGAAATTGCCCTCACAAACAATAATTTTTGCCTGATCTTCAGCAATTCCTTTCTTTTCGTATGCCCACTTTCTGCATAGCTTAATTGCTGTCTCAACTGCCTCAGCTCCTGTATTCATTGGCAATACCTTATCGTAGCCAAAAAAGTCAGTGACATATTGCTCATATTCTCCTAATACATCATTGTAAAATGCTCTTGACGTTAATGTTAAAGTTTTCGCTTGTTCAGTCATTGCATTAACAATCTTTGGGTGGCAATGACCTTGATTTACAGCAGAGTAAGCAGATAAAAAATCAAAGTATTTCTTTCTTTCTACATCCCAAACATATACACCTTCTCCTCTGCTTAAAACTACAGGTAGTGGATGGTAATTATGCGCTCCGTGCTTATCTTCTAATGCAATCGCTTCTTCCGACGAAATTTTTTGATCTATCATAATGCTAAGTATATTTTTTATTGCAGAACAAAGTTATCTAAATTTGAACGATTCCTCGAATAAATACTATCATTTGAAAGATCTACTTACACCTTACTCCGACAAATTAAAATGGCTTGTATTCTTAATTGCAATTTTATGCTACGCGAATACATACAAGCACCAAATGGCATTAGACGATTACTCAGTAATTGTAAATCACAGCCATGTGCAAAATGGATTTGATGGAATAAGTGAGATTATAAAAACTAATTACAGGAACGGAAATGGAGGTTTTAACGACGGTCTTTATCGACCTCTAAGCTTAGTCATGTTTGCTATTGAAAAGGAATTTTTTAATAACGACACAAACATTGCCCATGGAATAAATATTCTACTATTTGCTCTTTGCTGCATGTTTCTTTTTATCTCCTTGAGAAAGATTTTCGAGAACCAACCGCTAGTAATTCCCTTAGTTGCTGCACTTGTTTTTGTTGTGCACCCAATACATACCGAAGTTGTTGCAAACATAAAAGGCAGAGATGATTTGCTTGCTTTTTTTGGCTTTGTAATGGCCTTGTTCTTTCTATTAAAACAACACGAAAGCAAAAGTATAAAGCATCTTGTTTCAGCAGTATTCTTTTTTGTATTGGCTTTGTTATCCAAAGAAAGTGCGGTAAGCTTTGCTGTAATTATTCCTGCCTTAATCTTTTTTAAAGAAGATTATAAACTTAAAAATGCAGTAAATACTTTACTATTATTACTGCCTATGTCTGTGGCATTTATGCTTTTAAGATATTCCATAGTAAATGGAATGGAACGCGAAATAGACCCTGGTAATTTTGGTTTACTTAACAACCCTTTAGCTGCAACAGATAACACTAGCCTAAGGTGGGGAAGCACTTTTGCTTTACAAATAACTTTTCTACAAAAGCTAATTTTTGGTTCACCCTTAATCCATGATTATTCTTACAACCTAATTCCCTTAGATAAACTTGGTTCCATCAAATCAATCGGAGGTATAATTGCATTATTAGGCTTAGGTTATTTAAGCGTATTGGGCTTATTAAAGAAAAACAAGTGGGGAATCATTGCAGCAATTTACCTGCTAAGCATTTCTGTAGCTTCTCAAATTTTATTGCCTATAGGTACCATTTTCGCAGAAAGATTATTATTTATTTCGGTTTTACCTTTTGGAATTGCAATAGCTTTTCTAGCTGAAGTATTTCAAAAAAAGCTTTCATCCGAAAAAGCACAAAAAACCATTCTAGCTTGTGGTTTAATTGCACTTGTGGGCTATACTCCTCAAACTTTTAGAAGAAACTCTGATTGGGAAAACAATTACACTTTATATGAGTCTGATTTAGAAAAAGGAAAAGAAAGCGCAAGAATTAACTACAACTTCGGATCAATATCTTATGAAGAAAGTAAGCTAAATAAAGCTCAGACTAACTTGCTTTTAAATCAGGCAAGTATTTATTTGAACAGAGCAATCAATATTTACCCTGAATATTATGATGCTTACAACAATTTAGGACTTGTTTATAATCAACTAAAGGACTATCCAAAAGGAATTGCAACAATCAAGAAAGCAATTAGTCTAAATCCTGATTACAATAAATTCTACTTAAACTTAGGCTTATTGTATTTTGATGCTAAACAATACGAGTTTGCAATCCAGAGTTTTCAAGAATATATCACTCGTGTTCCTAATTCTTCGGAAACCTATCTTCTCTTAGGTCAGGCTTTTGGTAATCTAAATCAATTTCAAAAGGCAATTGGAAATCTAGAACAAGCTCTTGTCTTAAAACCAGATTATTTAGAGGCTTATAACTATTTAGGAATGGCCTATGGTTTTACTAACCAGCAAACGAAAGCAGTTAAGACTTTAAGGAATGCGCTTCAATATTATCCGAATGACAGTAATTTGCTATTTAATCTTTCCATTGCCCTTCATCAAATAGGAAATTACCAAGAAGAGTACCGAGTTTTACAGCAAATACTGAACTTGTATCCTAATAATGCGGCCGCTAAACGGAATTTAGAATTGGTTAAGGCGCTTATTTAGACTGAATATTATCCAAGCTTCGACTATCGCTCAGCCTGACAAATAATTCTAACATCTAACAGCGTAGGATTCTATTCTCTAACAGCAAAGCGACCTCTTTTCTTATAGCGAAGCATTCTATACAATAAAACTTAAATAACTTTGCAGCATGGGAAGAAAAAACAGAAAGCCAAAGTTTGAAGAGGTAGAAATTTTAGATGCAGCTGCAGAGGGTAAATCAATTGCAAAAATCGATGAAAAAGTAATCTTCATTGCAGGAACTGTTCCTGGCGATATAGTTGACGTGCAGGTATTCAGAAAGCGCAAGAAATTTATGGAAGGTCGAGTTACTAAATTCCATAAGTATTCTGAAAAGCGAGTTGAACCATTTTGCGAGCATTTTGGGGTATGTGGCGGATGTAAATGGCAGTTTATTTCTTACCAAGATCAGTTAGAAAACAAACACAGAACTGTAGTTGATTGCCTTACTAGAATGGCAAAAGTAGAATTGCCTGAAATAGAACCAATATTTCCATCTTCTGAAACAACTTTTTACAGAAATAAGATGGAGTATACTTTTTCTAATAAAGAGTGGTTAACCCTTGAACAAATAAACTCCAGTGAAGAGTTTGGTGAAAGAAACGCATTGGGCTTTCACGTGCCAGGTATGTTCGACAAAGTTTTGAATATTAAAAAATGCTGGTTGCAAGGAGACCCATCAAATGCAATCAGAAATTGGATACATGATTATTGCATCGAAAATAAATTACCCTTTTTCGATTTAAGAGAGCAAGTTGGATTAATGCGAAACATCATTATCCGAACTTCTAGCAATGGAGAGATTATGGTGATTTTTGTTTTCGCTAAAGAAGATGAAGAAGCTAGAATAGCCATTTTGGAAGCTTTTCAGAAGCAATTTCCTCAGGTTACATCAATTATGTATGTAATCAACGAAAAGCGCAATGATACCATTGGTGACCAAAAAATAATTCCGTTTAACGATAGAGATCACATATTTGAAGAGATGAAATCTTTTAATGGTGAAAAGGTTTTGAAGTTTAAAATAGGTCCAAAATCGTTTTATCAAACCAATTCGAAACAAGCGGAAGAACTTTATAGAATTGCAGCTGAATTTGCTCAAATTAAGTCAAGTGAATTAGTCTACGATTTATATACTGGAACAGGAACCATTGCGAACTATGTTGCTTCTGAGGCAAAACATATAGTTGGTGTTGAATATGTTGAGGATGCTATTGTTGATGCAAAATTAAACGCAGAAATCAATGGAATTGAAAATACAAGCTTTTATGCAGGTGATATGAAAGATGTATTGAATGATTCTTTTGTTGCTGAAAACGGAAAACCAGATGTTATTATAACTGATCCGCCTAGAGCAGGAATGCATGAGGATGTAATTGATATGTTACTAAAATTAGAAGCTGATCGAATAGTTTATGTTAGTTGCAATCCTGGAACACAAGCAAGAGATATCCATTTTTTAGATGCTAAATACAAGGTAGAAAGAGTTCAACCAGTAGACTTGTTTCCACAAACGCATCATGTTGAGAATGTAGTTCTCTTAAAAAGAAAATAAGCCATGGGACTTTTCAATTTCTTTTCGAATAAAAACGCAGACTTTTTAAAGGATGACGAACGAGAAGCAGCTCAACTACTTCAAAATATTTGTAAAGGGTATGCGAAAGGTCAACCCGATTTAATTCCGAATGGATTGGTTAAACTTTCCTTTGGAATTTACATGATGGCTTTTAATCGCACCAATAAAGAAATGGTTTCTCTAGAGGTTTTGAATAATACTGCTTTTGTAGAAAGCAGACCTAAATTGAAGCAATACATTGCAATTCTTGATAAAATAAAACTTTTTTTAAAGAAAGTAGTTGGTGATGAAAAGCTCGTAGCAAACCATAAAAACGAAAAATTATATCAAGACTTAATGCTAAAAATTTTAAAATCAAGTGTAAATGATATTGAGGCTTTGAGTAATAAATGATCAGACTTTATAAAATATCCCTAGCAATTTTTCTAATGGTAATATTGCCGTTAATTGCTTTTACTCAAGATTCTAAAAACAAGTTTATTTATGACTGTGGGTCGATTTTTTGTATCGAAAAATTGAATTTAGATTCCTCACTTATACTAAACTATACAGATGACAATGTCATTTATAAAGATCAAAAAGAGTTTGTTTATTCTTATAAATATATTGAAGATGGGCAAGAATATTTAATTGGAAATAAAGGTCACATTCTAAATACAACTGAAGAAATAGATGATCATACGGTTATGGAAGTATCATTTATTCCAAGTAAGAAAGAGGAGGAAATGTGGAAAAGGTTTGACTCTACCAATCAACAAACTGCAATTCGATACCATTACTACAATAGGAATTCTAAATCATTTGAACCTTGGGAAGCTTCGGGTTTAGTAGAGAATGAAAAAAATATTTGGATTCACCCATTTAGAAGACCGGGGTATTTTGCAATGCTAAATCTTAATCCCTACCCATTTGTTAAATTCCCAATACAAATTGCTGACACTTATGAATGGGAATTGAAAGTTGGCGGAGATGTATATTTAAATAATTTATGGTCAAATTTTAATGGAACTACGCTAAGAAAGCATCATTACATGGTTGTATCTAAAACCATGAAGAATTTTCCTTATACAGGGGATATTGAAACTTACCATATTAAAGCAAATTCAAATTCAGAAATTGGTGAATCTTCAGCTGAATTTTATTTTTCTGAAAAATACGGATTCGTAGAAATGATTTTTTATAATGTGAATAGCTCCATATTTCATCTTAAACTAAAAGAAATAAGGCAAGTAAATTAAAATTAAGACAAATGACAAATTGGGAAGACAGATATCAAAAAGGAAGCACAGGTTGGGACATAGGTTATTCGAGTACTCCATTAAAAGAATATTTTGATCAATTAGAGGATAAAGAAATTGAGATTCTTATTCCCGGAGCAGGAAATGCGCATGAAGCAGAATACTTGCATAAGGCAGGTTTTAAAAATGTAACTGTTATTGATATTGCCCCTAGCCCGTTAAAAGATTTTGCCAAAAGAAACCCTAGCTTCCCAAAAGAGAACCTGATTCTTGGTGACTTTTTTAATCACAAGGCTAATTATGATTTAATTATTGAACAAACTTTTTTCTGTGCCATTACTCCTGATTTAAGACAAGCCTATGCTGAAAAGGTAAATAAATTGCTTAAACCAAAAGGGAAATTGATGGGCTTGCTTTGGTCAGTTGAACTAAATTCTGACCACCCACCTTATGGCGGAAGTAAAACAGAGTATCACGAATATTTTGATGCCTATTTGGATTATATAACTTTTGAAGATGCCTATAATTCAATTGGACCGCGAAAAGGGAGAGAACTATTTTTATTGGCTCAAAAGAAATCTTGATTTTGATATCTTTATTTTTGAAAAAAACTATTCATGTCTGAAAGTAATTTAATCCTCGACCACAATAAAATTGACCAAAAAATCAATCGAATAGCTTATCAAATATTCGAAGATAATTACGACCAGTCTGAGATTATTATGGCAGGAATTGCAAAAAACGGATACTTATTTGCTGAAATTTTAAAAGAGCGTTTAGAGTCTATCTCAGATATTAAGGTAAACCTTAAAGAATTGGTGATTGACAAAAAGAATCCGCTGAATTCTAAAGCAGAATTAAAAATGGAGAGCAGTGAAATCAAAAACCAATCTATTGTTGTGGTTGATGATGTATTAAACTCAGGCAAAACAATGATGTATGCCTTACAAGCATTTTTAGCAGCTCCATTACAAAAATTATCTATCGCAGTTTTAGTAAATCGAAGCCATAAACGTTTTCCTGTAAATGCTGATTTTGTAGGATTATCTCTAGCAACAACTTTAAAAGAGCATATTGAGGTTTCTTTCGAAGACCCTAAAAATCATATAGTTACTTTAAGTTAAATTTGAAAAGGAAGAGTCTGGAATGTAGAAATGAGAATGAGATTCAACATTCTTCATTAATCATTCAAAATTGAAACTATTAGTTTCGCATTTGGATGATTACCCTCAAGCACATAGTTTGCTTGATCATAAAACGGCTCTCTTTGTTCTAAAGTCTCTCGAACAAAGGCCGAAATTTCTTCATCTGTTTTATTAGCAATCAAAGGTCGTTTAGTTTTATTGGTTCTTAACCTGCCAACAAGAATTGATTCATCTAGCTTAAGATAAATGCTAATTCCATTACTTTTTATGAATTCCATATTGTTTGAAAAACACGGAGTTCCGCCCCCCAAAGCAATTACAGCATTTTGCTGATTCGCTAATTCTCTTAAATACTTTGATTCTAATTCGCGAAAACCACTCTCTCCTATTTCTCTAAAAATTTCTGAAATACTTTTCCCTTCTTTTTCTTCAATAAATCGATCTAAATCGTAAAACTGCTTTTCAAGTTTATTGGCTAATTTCTTTCCAACGGAAGTTTTTCCACTTCCCATAAATCCGGTAAGAAATATCGTTTGATCCATTATTTAAGTGGTGAGTCTGGTTCTTTTTTCATTTTCTTAAAAACAGCATTATTAACCACCTTTGGGAAAAACTTGCTTAAAAACACTGCAAGTTTGCCTTCCGTAGTCAATACAATTTGCTGCTTTCGTTTATCAATGGCATTGTAAATGTGATCTGCAACCTCTTCGGCACTCATCATTTTCTCTTCCTTTCTTGGAGATTCACCTTGGCTTGATCCATCAGCTGTTAAAGCTGTATTCCGAATATTAGAAGCAGTAAAACCAGGGCAAGCTATCAATACATGTAATCCTTTTTCTAAATTCTCATTTCTAAGCGCATTAAAAAAACCATGCATGGCAAATTTAGATGCTGAATAACCTGTTCTTGCAGGCAAGCCAACAAAACCTGCAATAGATGAAATACCTGCAACAGAACCTTTTTGTTTTAGAAGGTATGGCAATGCAAATTTGGTACAGTAAACAGCTCCCCAAAAATTAATATCCATTACATTTTTAATTACCGATAAATCAGATTCGTTAAATAAAGCACGCATAGAAATACCTGCATTATTAATCAAAACATCTACTTGATTAAAGGCTTTTACAGCTTCTTGAATTAGATTTTCGCAATCTGCCTCGACTGAAACATCTGCTTTTACAGAAATAACTTCTGCGCCTAAGGCTTCAATTTCTGATTTTGCAGCAGCTAGTTTTTCTACCGACCGGGCCGCAATAACAAGCCTAGCTCCATTTTGGGCAAATTTTAACGCAGTGGCTTTACCTATTCCCGATGAAGCACCTGTAATTATGACTACCTTGTTTTTCATTTTCGAAATTCTAGACCAAAGATAAAGGGTATTTATTAGTTTTGTCTTCGGACAGTCAAAAATAAGAGAAGCATGCCAATCATAGCAGTTGACAATGAAAAAAGGATAAAACAATTCCACCAACTTCCTTTTAAAATCTATAAAAACGACCCAAATTGGGTTCCTCATTTAGAACAAGATGTGGAGAAGGTTTTTGATGAAAAGAAAAATAAATTCTTTCGTCATGGAGAGGCAAATCGCTGGTTATTAGAAAAGGACGGAAAAATAGTTGGAAGAATCGCTGCGTTTATTAACCATAAGGGAAATAAAAAAAGCAAAGAACCTATGGGTGGAATGGGATTCTTCGAATGCATTAATGACGAAAAACTAGCATTTGAATTATTCGACCATTGCAAAAATTGGCTAGAAAACAAAGGAATGCAGTGCATGGATGGTCCGATTAACTTTGGTGAAAAAGACAAGTTTTGGGGATTAATTACAGGAAATTTTGACTACCCACCTTATTACAATCAAAATTATAATCCGGAGTATTATGTTCCATTTTTTGAGAACTATGGATTTAAAACTTTTTACGAGCAGTTCATTTATCATAGGAACACGAGTGATGAGTTAATCCCATTGCTTAAAGAAAAGTCGCAACGAATTAGAAAGGACAACCGATTTACCTTCGATACGATTAAAAAGAATAACCTTGAAAAGTATGCTGAGGATTTTAGAACAGTATATAACAGAGCCTGGGTGAAGCACGAGGGGTTTGCCGGAATGGAAAAAAGGCAAGCCATGACAATCATGAAAACAATAAAACCAATTTTGGACGAAGACCTAATTCTCTTTGCATACCATGATGGGCGACCAGTTGGATTTTTTATTGCTCTGCCTGAAATCAACCAGATTTTTAAACATGTAAACGGAAATCTTAATTGGTGGGGAAAATTGAAGTTTGTTTATTATAAATGGAGAGGAACATGCACAACTTTCTTTGGCTTAGCCTTTGGAATTGATCCCGACTTTCAGGGTAAAGGACTTGAGGGTGCCATTTTTGATGAATGCAAGCAAATAGTTACTGCTAAAAACAAATACAAAGATGTGGTCATTACCTGGATTGGTGACTTTAATCCTAAAATGATACACGTAATAGAAAATTTAGGAGCAAAAAAGCTACGAACATTAGCTACCTATCGTTATTTATTCGATAGAAATACTCCTTTTGAACGAGCTAAAATTATCAAATAGTTTGATTTTCAAGCCCTTAATTCGAGGCTAAAAAAAATAAAAAAAAGGACAAAAATACTTTTGCCATTATTAGGACTTCTTCTATATTTGCAGTCCGAAATTTACGGACGACTTGTTAGCTCAGCTGGTAGAGCACATCCCTTTTAAGGATGGGGTCCTGGGTTCGAACCCCAGACAAGTCACAAGAATAGAAGGCAATTACCTAAAAAACAGGTAGTTGCCTTTTTTGTTTCCCCACATCTTCCCCACCATAGAGCTTTTTAGAATTATTTGCAGTGAAATTGGTTTGAAAGAACTCACCATACTTTACTAGACCAATTTACCTTTTTTATCACCACTCCCAAAAGAAAATAATTTATAGTCACCCGACTCAAGATTGCTAATTTGACAGCTACCAAAATTTCTTCTAATCTCACGTGCAAAAACCTGTGCTTAAAACAACACAATTCTACCTATTATTTTTTAAAAAAAACCTAAAGAAAAAATTTTTTCTATTATTTTTTACTCCATAACTTACTCATAATGAGATATTTTAATATCCAAAGCTAAAAAAATTCATTTGTAATTGCACAATTAATGGAAATTAATATAAAACCAGGTAAGAAATATAGAAACGAATATATTAGAAAAGGTGCTACTTTTAGAATGACAGGTGTTCCGAATGGAACATACTATTTAGAATGGACGTCAGGAAATTCTTGGAGTCCTTACCTAAAAGTAGGATTAGTAAAAGGGGGGTTTCAAGAAAACGCTGCTTTCACAAAAACAAAAGATAGAGAAGATTGGATGAAAGCTGATGGTAATATGCAATGGACAGTTACTCTTTATTCAGTTGAGGGGGGGATGTTGAATCTGAAAATTTAACGCCTCTTGAATTTGGAAGTTAACAGCTAAAGAAAGGCAATTAACTCTGCGTTAAACATCGTTACACCCTCTCTAATACGGGGTTATAACTATGCTATACACCCCCTCTTGAAAGAAAAAACCATTTCTTTTAACCCCATCCCTGGTTGGTTTTGATTGCAATGCTGAAGGGTTTTGGGTATTTTTATTTCAAAAGATACATTCTTATGATTGACAATAGAAAACTAGGACAAGCTGTTAGGGCAATTACGAAGTCCCTCCATAATTGGGATATAACCAAAGCCATTAGCGTAACGAACGACGAAACTCAGACTAGGACAAACCTTATCAATCCATTATTCAAAATCCTAGGATATGACCAATATAACGACTACACTCACGAGTTTAGTGCCGACATTGAAGGCAGTCGTTCGCGGAAAGTAGATATGGCTATAACATTGGGTAAAAAGAATCCTATAATTTTAGTTGAATGTAAAAAAGCGACCTCAGGTTTAACTAAAACAAACTTCCGTCAATTAAACGAATATTGTATGAACACTCCAAGTGTTAAAATTGGATTGCTTACAAATGGTATTTCATTCCAATTTTATGCAAAAACTAAGTCGAATGTACTAGAGGTAAATCCATTTTTTACATTTAAACTTGACGATTACGTGGGGTTAGATTTAGAATCTCTAGCCCTTTTTCAAAGACAATTGATTGACACAAAAATTATTTTAGAAAAAGCAGAGGAGACTTATTTTTTCGACAAGTTTGATGATGCCCTTTATCAGTCTCTGAAAATGCCAAATGAAACTAGCCAACTAAACAGCAATCATAAATCCTTTTTAGAATTAATCTATAGAAATATGGGTGGCAAAAGATTCACCAACGATATATTAGAAAGGATTCATCCACTTGTAAATGCCATTTCATTAAAGTCTGCAATAGATAGAGTCATTACAGATGAGAACGTAAACTCAAATTCCGGAATCATCACTACATCAGAAGAAATTAAATTTTACAATATTGTAAAGACTATTCTCGGACTTTCTTCAAAAACTAAGAAGCACCTAGATAGGGTAAGCTATCGAGATTATAAAAATTCCTTTAATGTACTAGTTGATGAAAATCAAAGGAAATCTGTGTGTCAATTGAAGATAGAAAAAACAAAAAAAACTGTAACCTTTGACAATGACTCAAATAAGTATGAATTGAACGAAATTACAGTAGAAGAGATTACACCGCATAAGAACCTTACAATAGATTCTTTCTTGGCTCATCTAAATTGCTAAATTCATTGCTCAATGGATTATCTTTTTAATCCCTCTGAGCATCAAAGTCAATTGACGTATTTATTACAAAAACAATTTGCATCCACGAAACATACACCAAGAGTCTTATGACTTTAAGGCATTAATTGAAACTTTACCTGCTTTAGAAAAGCATGTATTAAAAACCAAAGGTGGTAACCTTTCAATCGACTTTTTTAATCCAGAAGCGGTTAAACTTCTAAACAAGGCTTTATTAGTAAAGCATTATAAAATTAGCACTTGGGACATTCCCAAAGCTTACCTCTGCCCTCCTATTCCGGGCCGAGTAGATTATATTCATTACCTAGCAGATTTATTAGCTGAGGGTAATAAAGGTAAAATCCAGAAAGGAAATAAAGTAAAATGTTTGGATATTGGCACCGGTTCGAGTGTGGTATATCCGCTACTTGGGAATGCAATTTACGGATGGTCATTTATTGCGACTGAAATTGAAGACAAGTCCTTAATTGCAGCAAACAGAAACATTAGCGAAAATGGATTAGATGAAGTAATAGAATTACGTAAACAAATGAATTCTAAATTCATTCTTAAAGACATTCTTAATCCAAAAGACAAAATTGATTTGGTAATGTGTAACCCTCCTTTCCATGGTTCTGAGGCAGAAGCTAGCGAAGGAAGTAAACGAAAAAACAAAAACTTAAAGCAGGAAGAAACGCTTGTGCCTCAGTTAAATTTTGGTGGTAAGCACAATGAGCTTTGGTACCCCGGTGGCGAGAAAAACTTTATTAAAAAACTGATTTTTGAAAGCTCTAAACACAAGGAGCAATGCAAATGGTTTACTTGCTTAATCTCTAAAAAAGATACCGTTTACCCTGTGAAAAAGGCATTAAAAAAGATTGGTGTAAAAGAGCAACGATTCATTAGCATGAAACAGGGAAACAAAGCAAGCCGTTTTGTAGCTTGGCAGTTTTAGTGGCGAGAAAACCGCTTTAATTTAAATTTCTTTCCAAGATTAGTATCATTGTATAAAATAAAAATCATGAAAAAATTACTGTATTTCTCAATCATTTGCATGAGTGTGGCATGTGCTAAAAAAGAAAAACCTGTTAACTATACCTTGTTTAGCGGGCAAGTAACAAACAATACGGCCGATAGTGTATTTGTTTTTAATTCTGATTTTAAACAAGCAATTGCAATCGACAGTGCTGGTAGTTTTTCGGATACCTTAAGAGTAGAAAATGGATATTATTCTTTTCGAATTGGAAGAGAATCGTCTGCTATATATTTGGAAGAAAAATACAATTTGAGCTTAACAATAGACCTTGAAGAATTTGATGAATCGATAGTATACAAAGGTGCAGGAGCTAAAGAAAATAACTTTTTGGCAGGCAAGTATATGTTAGAAGAACAAGCAATACCAAGTTATAAAGACTTGTTTTTACAAGAGGAAGAAGAATTTATCATGGCTGTAAAAACCATACGAGACGAGACTAAAAAACTGCTTACAAAAGATAATTTAAATCCTGAGTTTGTAAAATTTCAAGAGCAAGAAGCTGATTATGCTTATGCAGGAAGATTAAGCTCTTATGAAGGAAACCACTGTTATTATGCGCAAAAAGATGATTTTGTAGTAAGTGAAACATTCTTAGACAATCAAATCGACTTTAGTTTAGATGATGAAGATGCTTATAAAAACTCGGCTAACTATCGCCAGCTGATCAGCTCTGTTTTTAATAATAACATAAGTAGTTTAATGGATAAAAAAGACTCTTCAATGATTGGAGCAGCAAAGCTTGTGGTTAACTTTTTGCAAAACCAGTACATTAAAAATGAGGTATTAAATAATTATTCGAATTACCTATTAAAACCAACTGCTGAGTTAGATTCTGCTTTAATCTTTTTGAAGGACAATGTTGATAATCAAGACTATATTCTAAATTACGATGACCGTTATGACAAAATGGTAAATCTATTGCCAGGCAAGGTTTCTCCTACTTTTAGCGATTATGAAAATCATGCTGGAGGAACCAGCAGTTTAAGTGATTTTGCAGGTAAGTATGTATATGTAGATGTTTGGGCAACTTGGTGCGGACCCTGCATTGCCGAAATTCCTGCTCTAAAAAAACTTGAAGGAGCAATGCATGGAAAAAACATTGCTTTTTTAAGTATTTCTGTTGATCGTGACAATGCGCATGAAACTTGGATTGATATGGTAGTTGAAAAAGAATTGGGAGGCACTCAATTGTTTGCTGCCGATAGTTGGGAATCTGATTTTACCAGAGCTTATGAGATTATTAGCATCCCACGATTTCTTTTAATTGATCCTGAAGGTAATATTGTAGATGCAGATGCCAAGAGACCGTCTAATCCGGCTTTACTTGAAGAGCTAATGGAATTGTGGATATAAAAACTGATGTGCCAAGATTTAAGCCTCATTGCAAATGTAATGGGGCTTTTTATTTTTTTGGAAAATCCAACTGTGAAAAAATCAAGAGAGAACAAAAAGCCTAATGAATCAAAACATCTTTTCTATGTACAAACCGTATATTGTTGTATGCTAATAGAAATTGCAAAATGGACAGTTTTCTTATTTGGATTATTTATAATTCTGTGTGGCTTTCTAATGCTATTTAAGCCTCAAAAAGCAAGAACAATCCTTAGGCTATTTGCAAGTACCAATTTGATAAATTATACAGAAATCACTTTAAGAATGTTTATAGGGATTGCCTTTATAATTTATAATCCATTTTATAAATACCCTAGTCTATTTAATGTATTTGGTTGGTTTTCGTTCGTAACAGCAATTATCTTGTTTTTAGTACCCAGAAAAATCCATCATCAATTTTCATTAAAAAGTGCAGAAATTATTAAACCTATATACTTCAGGTTTATCTCTCCATTTGCATTTATATTTGGAGGTTTTATAATCTATAGTATAAACTTGATTTAGAATAAATTACCATCCAAATCATTCTAAGCCATTTCATACCATTTTAATTTAAAAAAGAATCTAGAAGCAATAAATTAGCTTAAGAACCTTTTAATTAAATAAACATGATAATTTCGACAACAGATTCAATACCAAATAAAGAAATAAGCCAAATTTTAGGCGTTGCAAGAGGAAGAACAGTGAGATCTAGAAATATTGGTAGAGATATATTTGCCGGCTTAAAAAATATTGTTGGTGGAGAAATTGAAGAATATACAAAACTACAAGCACAATCTAGGGAGCAAGCAATGCAAAGAATGGAAAGAGATGCACATAAGCTAGGTGCAGATGCGATTTTGAATATTAGATTAACAACTTCTATGGTAATGCAGGGTGCCTCAGAAATTTTAGCTTACGGAACTGCAGTAAAATTAAAATAGAATGGAAACCATTAGCACGTTAATTTTTAGTTTCCAAGGAATATTTTGGTTAGCCTGTTTTGTAATTTTAATTTTTCTTGTTTTCAGAAGAATTCAAGTTAAAAAAACAGAGGATTTTGAAGATAGAGATAATTGATATTGCTTAAATGAAAAACACCATAGTTGCCATTCCCTTGCTACTTTATATCAGCATCTTTTCTTTCAATTCTTCCAATCACTACATTGAATGCAATAACAACTCATGTTTTGGTCAGTATAAAGGTCCTGAGTTTGTTAATGGTTCAGATATCGCTCATCAATTTTCGAATAAAATGTCGGCCAAGGTTGGCTATAAACTAAAGGAGCTTTTTAAAGAAAAAAAGCATTCTGTTGTAGATATGGAGAAGATTGAAATGTCAACAAAAGGAATGGGTACAAGACAGGTTACCTATTATCTCAAAATTCCATTTAAACAAGTTAAAACAGAGTGCGAGGCTTATACTTCGTTCGATCATGTTGGTGGGTGGAATCATAAACCGGCATTAGAGGCTCGTAAAAGATAATTAAACAAAGCTCTATTGCCAAACCAAACACTGGATATTAGCGATTTGAAAACTACAAAAGAAGGGTTACAGGAGTATTGGATTCAGTGGAAAAACAGAAATACCCAAGCAATGTGTAAATAACTATTTCCCTTCCAAATACCCTCTCAAATATTCGTAATTCTCAGTTAAATCCCCATCCTTGGTTATAGATGCTCTTTGAATTATTGTTTCAGAATCATCGCCCAATAAACTTGGCATTATATTTTTAATCAATTCGCCACCAAAATCTTCAGAAGCATCTTTAGGCAATTCACAAGGTAAATTATCAACCGCCATTACAGTAATTGTTCTATCATCAATTTTATCGGTCTCGGAGTCTGCATCAATATGGTATTGATAAATTGGATCTGCAATAGTTGATGGTCTTATGGTAGAAGGAACGGGTCCGTCTATATCGCAACTGATATCAGCAATTGTTCTAATTTTAAATTCTGGCCTTTTCATATCCTCTTTTGTGAATATAAAAGGTCCATTAGAGTCCCAATAATGACAAGGAATATACATATCTGATACAGCAGCATACTTAAAAAAGTCCGACTCAAATCTTTCAGGATGATCATACACTTCTTTTCTTGTAAAGCTTTCTCCATTCGACTTATTGAAATAATCATCTACAGCCAATTGAGCAAATACAGGCTCCTCAAATTCTTGATTTAAATAATCATCAGGACTAACCTGCTTGATTCCCATTTTATTCAAAACTTCAATAGCACCACCTGCCACTCTGCCTAATCCTGTTAAAGCAATCTTATAATTATTCGGCAATTTAATTTTAGGTAACTCACCTTCCATTTCCTTGCGATCATCACAATTATGAGCCGCTTTTAAATCAAAGCTTTCTGTTCTTTTTCCATAAGCTAAAAATGCATTGTAGCAACCTACAATCCCTGCATATCTGCCAAAACCAACTAATCTCCCTCTAGAAGGTTTTGTCAAACATTCATAATCTACCAACTGTATGTTTTTATCCATTACAGCGGCCAATAAATCACGATTGTAAGGTTGTTCCTTAATCGTATGTGAAAAGAAAAAGAATACTTTGTTTGGCAATAAATCTTCAATATTTACCTCCTTAACTCCAAATACAACATCACGATCATTTAAATCATTAACCAATCGAATACCTGCATTAGCATAAGCCTTATCCTTAAATGCCCTAATAGGACTTCTTTGAACAACTAAATCAACTTCAGGATGAGAATCTTGAATATGTTTGCATTGCTCCGGTGTAAATGGTACTCTCTTGTCAGGTGGATTTTTGCCTTCTAGTATTATTCCTATTTTCATTTCTTTGCCTTTTGGAGTGGCGAATTTAACGATTAATGGACAAGAGCAATAATAAAATTATGCTTGAAGCTACCAAGAGAATCGCATAAAGTATTGCCAATACAATAAATTTCCAACTTGTTTTCGCTCTCGATTCTTCATACACTTTTCTTAAAGCGCGCCACAAATAAAAAGCTAGATAGCCAGATACGACTTTCAATAGTACCTTATTTACCGTTTGCATCGAAAAAGCAACAAATACATAGCTTAAAAGGGTGTAAATAATCCCTAAAATAAAAATAGAAGAATGAAAATGTAAAGCGAACAAGAAATGCGTTAACATTCCTCTTTTCTGTTTTTTGTAGAGCAATGATATTATTAATGCAAACAAAGGAAGCAAAACGAAAAATAGCATAGGCAGTCGATTTTCAAAAAACTTATTGTAAAAATCATCATCTAAAGCTGCGGCATCTGTGTATTGAATATTTCCTGAACTACTTATACTTAAAAGCAAAAAGAAGATAATTGAAAGAAAAATAAACATTCGTAAAGGTGCGATATAGTTGGCACGCTTACCTTTTAAATATTCTATGGTAAGAAAACCTGGCTTGGTAATTAAAGGTTGTAAACTCCTAATTATTTTAGAATCGAATGTAAAATAATCGCTTAAGAAGTGACGAAATAAACTCTTAAGATTTGAATCGCTTTCTACCTCTTGCCCGCAAGTTGGACAAAATTCGAAATCACTTTGTAGTGAGGTTTCACAATTCAAACACCTTAAGTTTTCTTCTTCCATTCGTTTTTATTGGTATGACGAACAAATAGCCAAATTGTTACAAACCACTGTTTTGTTCTAAATAAGATTGTAGGATTAAAGTCGCAGAAACTTTATCAATCATTCCTTTATCTTGTCTTTGTTTCTTTTTTAAGCCTCCATCAATCATCGATTGAAAGGCCATTTTAGAAGTAAACCGTTCATCCACCCTTACAATTTCTAAATTTTTAAATCGCTTTTTTATGAAATTGATAAATGGAACTATACTCTTTTCTACATCAGACATTTGATTTCTTAAATCTTTTGGTTCGCCTACGACCAAAATGTCTACATCTTCTTTACTAAGGTAATCTACCATAAACTCCTTCAACTCATAAGTTGATACAGTAGTCAGTCCACTTGCAATAATCTGAAGCGGATCTGTCTCAGCAATTCCTGTACGCTTGGTACCGTAATCTATGGCTACTATTTTTCCCATTCCGACAAACTTAAGAATATACCGCAACTCAATTATGCATTGATTAATAAAGCCTTTTTAATTTTTCAAAACATTTTATCTGTTTGGCTGCTATTATAGGTAAATTTGCATTTCAAAATATACCCATGGAATTAGATCGTATTGAAGACGCTATTGAGGCAGTAAAAAATGGAGAAATCATTATAGTAGTTGATGATGAGGATAGAGAGAATGAAGGTGATTTCTTAGTTGCTGCTGAAAAGGTTAATACACAGATTATCAACTTTATGGCTACACATGGTCGTGGATTAATTTGTGCACCATTGGTTGAAGATAAATGTGATGACCTAGGTTTGGATTTAATGGTTCAATCTAATACAGCTCAATTCGAAACCCCTTTTACAGTTTCTATCGATTTAATTGGACATGGAACAACAACAGGGATTTCAGCAAGTGACAGAGCAAAAACAGTTTTAGCTTTAGTAAATCCAGAAACAAAACCTGAAGAGTTAGGTAAACCAGGACATATTTTTCCATTAAGAGCTAAAAAGGGTGGCGTTTTAAGAAGAGCAGGTCACACCGAAGCAGCAATAGATTTTGCTCGATTAGCAGGAATGCAACCTGCAGGTGTAATTGTTGAGATTATGAATGAGGATGGAACCATGGCTCGTTTACCACAATTAAAGGACATTGCAAAAAAGTTTGATTTAAAATTGGTTTCTATAAAAGATTTAATCGCTTACCGAATTAAGCATGAGTCTTTAATTCAAAGAGAAGTAAGTGTAAAACTACCAACAGAATATGGTGATTTTGATTTAGTTCATTACACTCAAAAAACTAACGGCCAGGAGCATTTAGCTTTGGTAAAAGGTGAATGGAAAGAAGAAGATGAGATTTTAGTTCGAGTGCATTCTTCATGTATTACAGGAGATATTTTTGGATCATGTAGATGTGATTGCGGACCTCAACTGCAGCAGGCGATGAGACAAATTGAAGCTGAGGGAAGAGGTGTAATTGTATACATGAATCAAGAAGGAAGAGGTATTGGATTATTAAATAAGCTAAAAGCCTACAAACTGCAAGAAGAAGGATTAGACACGGTTGAAGCTAATATAAAATTAGGATTTAACATGGACGACAGAGATTACGGAATTGGTGCTCAGATTTTACGTGATTTAGGTGTTAGCAAAATGAAGTTAATGTCGAATAACCCTAAAAAAAGAACAGGGTTAATTGGATACGGATTAGAAATTGTTGATAATGTTGCACTTGAGATTGAGTCTAATGTTCACAATGAATATTACCTGAAGACCAAAAAAGACAAGATGGGCCATTCCTTAAAATTAGGCTCTTAAAATAACGCATACAAAGGGCTTTTTTGTAATTTGCCACCGCTTTGAAAAAACTAAAATTTCTTTCGCGGATTATCTTTTATGTTAATATTCTACCCGGAATATTGCTTTTAGGATCATATGCAGCACCTTATGTAAACCCCAGATTTTTTTGGCCTATTGCATTTTTGGGTTTAGCATTCCCATATTTGCTTGGGGCAAACTTTGTTTTCCTTTTGTATTGGATTTTTAGAGGTAAAATTAAATTTCTGTTCCCGCTTATTATTATCCTTCTCGGATATAAAAGTTTGCCGAATTATTTTCAGTTAAACTTGTCTAATCCAGAAAAGATAGAAAGTGAGTTTAAAGTGCTCTCCTTCAATGTTCGCATTTTCGATTTATACATGTGGACCAAAGACAAAACCACTCGAAAAAATATCTTTGAATTTCTAAAAAAAGAAGATGCCGACATTATTTGTCTTCAAGAATTTTATCATTCCGACACAATAGTTAACAACTACGAATTCAATACATTAGATTCACTCATTAGGATTCTAAACACAAGTAATTACCATGTTGAATACACAACGAATTTAAGAGGAACAGACCATTGGGGAATTATAACATTAAGTAAGTATCCAATTGTCGGAAAAGGTGTTGTCCATTTTCAGTATAAGTCTGATAATGCTTGCATTTATACTGATATTAAAAGAAATAAAAAAACGGTACGAGTTTACAATACTCACCTTGCCTCAATCCGGCTTGAGAAACACGATTACAAAGCAATACAAGGAATTTATGACAATAAACCTTCACAGAATTTCGACAAAGAACTTATGCTTATTGAAAAAATCAGATATGGTTTTGAAGGTAGAAGTTCTCAGGCAGATTCCATTCTTAAAAGCATTAGCGAATCACCCTTCCCTGTAATTTTATGTGGAGATTTTAATGATACACCAAGCTCCTATGCTTATAGAACAATTAGAGGAAATCTGCAAGATGCCTTTGTTCAATCTGGCAGTGGATTAGGCCGAACATATATAGGTAAATTCCCTTCTTTTAGAATTGATTACATCTTATTTTCAGATGAGCTACAAAGCTTAAAGTTTATAACTCATCCCGAAGAACTCTCAGATCACCATCCAATTAGCGCTCGCTTTAAATTCAAATAAAATCAAACATCCTTTGATTTTACCGTTTATAATAATGGTTTGATGCAAACTCAAATTAAAAATTAATTTGGGCTACGGATTATGATTAAACTTCAAAATATTCACAAGTTCTACCGAATGGGTAAGAACAAAATGCATGTTCTAAAGGGAATAGATGTAGAGATTAAAGAGGGTGAAATGGTTTCGATTATGGGATCATCTGGGTCTGGAAAATCTACGCTGCTCAATATCTTAGGAATGCTCGATAATTACAATGATGGCTCGTATGTTCTCGACGGAAATACTATTCGCGATTTAAGCGAAACAAATGCAGCTCAATATAGAAACAAATTCTTAGGATTTGTTTTTCAGTCGTTTAATTTAATTTCTTTTAAAAATGCCATGGAAAATGTGGCACTTCCACTTTATTACAAAAAGGTAAATCGGAAAGAAAGAAACAAACTCGCATTAGAATATTTAGAAAAAGTAGGGTTAAAAGATTGGGCAGGTCACTTGCCTAATGAGATGTCAGGTGGTCAAAAGCAAAGAGTTGCCATTGCAAGAGCTTTAATTACAAACCCAAAGGTTTTACTTGCCGATGAACCTACCGGAGCCCTAGATACTAAGACCTCTTACGAGGTAATGGAACTTTTAAAGCAAATCAACAAAGAGGGTATTACTGTTATAATTGTAACGCATGAAAATGATATTGCTGAAATGACAGATCGAGTTATTCGATTAAAAGATGGTGTAATTGTCGAAAATAAAACTGCCCATGTTTGATCGGGATAAATGGCAAGAAATATTTCACACGATTAGCAAAAACAAGCTGAGAACATTCCTTACAGGCTTTAGTGTAGCTTGGGGAATCTTTATGTTAATGGTTCTACTTGGTGCGGGAACTGGTTTGCAATATGGCGTAAAAGAGCAGTTTAAAGATACTGCGACAAACAGCTTGTGGGTTTTTAGTGGTCAAACGAGTATACCTTATGATGGCTTGCAACCGGGGCGAAGCGTTCGTTTTACCAATGCAGATTATGATTGGATTGCGAATGATTTAGATGGTGCAGAAGAAACAAGCGGTCGCTTCTATTTGGGAGTTTCAGAAGTTGTTTTTGGAAACGAAATGGGAACTTTTCAAATTCGAACAGTTCACCCAGGTCATCAATACATTGAAAAAACTATAACAATTGAGGGTCGATTTTTAAATGAAATTGATATCCGTGAAAAACGTAAAGTTGCCTCTATTGGAACCTTAGTGAGAGATGCAATTTTCCCTGAAGGTGAAAACCCAATTGGAAAGTATATTCAAATCAATGGAATACCTTTTAAAGTTATTGGAATTTTCGAGGATGAAGGAGGCGAGAATGAACAAGAAATACTGTACTTGCCGCTTACTACTGCTCAAATGGTATTCAATGGCAACAACCAGATCGACATGTATATGTTCAATATACCACCAGGTTCTTCTGTTGCAGAAAGCAAAGTAATTGAAAGAAAAGTACGTGAGAAAATGGCTGAAGTTCATCACTTTTCAGTTGAAGATCAACGAGCTTTAAGATTTTGGAATAATGTAGAAGGTTTTCTGCAGTTTCAAAACTTATTTGATGGTATAGAAGCTTTTATTTGGCTAATCGGAATCATGACAATAATCGCAGGTATTGTAGGTATTAGTAACATAATGATGATTGTGGTAAAAGAAAGAACCAAAGAAATTGGAATTCGAAAAGCGTTAGGTGCAACACCAATGTCAATTATTGGATTAATCATTATGGAATCCGTTTTAATTACTTCCTTCTCGGGCTACATAGGATTAGTATTTGGCGTTGGTGTAATTGAATTGGCCAATAAATTTATGCCTCCTTCAGAGTTTTTTGGAAATCCATCCATAGATTTTCAGGTGGCAATTACAGCTACTATAATCTTGATTTTTGCAGGAACAATTGCAGGATTAATTCCTGCTCGAAAGGCAGCATCCATTAAACCAATTGAAACTTTAAGAGACGAATAAATATGTTTGATTCAGATAAATGGCAAGAAATATTTAGTTCTCTCAAGAAAAACAAATTGAGAACCTTCCTAACAGCTTTTGGGGTGTTTTGGGGAATTTTTATGCTCATTATTATGCTAGGCTCTGGAAATGGCTTAGAAAACGGAGTAATGAAGAATTTCGGCGGTTCTACAACTAACAGCATATTTTTATGGACTCAACGAACATCTGTTCCTTATGCTGGTTTACCCGAAGGAAGAAGTTTTTATATGCGAAATGAGGACATGACAGTTCTTAAGGCTGAAGTTCCAGAAATAACTGATTTAGCTCCCAGAAACCAATTGAGAGGTTTTAGAGGTGGAAACAATGTTACCTACAAAACCATTTCAGGTAGTTTTAGTGTAATGGGAGATTATCCTGAAATCAGTTCAGTTACTCCTTTAGAAATATTGAAAGGCAGGTTTATCAATAAACTTGATGTTGACGAAAAGCGAAAGGTTGTAGTTATAGGCACCAATGTTCGTGATGTACTATTTGGCGATGAAGATCCAATAAACAAAAACGTAAAGATAAATGGAGTTTATTTTAAAGTTGTTGGAGTATGGAAAACCAAGAGAAGAGGAAATGATGGTGACCGAGATACACAAACCCTGTATGTTCCCTTTTCTACCTTCCAAAAAGCCTTTAATTATAGCAACATTGTTGGTTGGGTTGCCATGAATATTCATCCGGATGCTAATGCTGACGTGGTTGAAGAAAAAGTAAAAGCTGTTTTAAAAAGAAGACACAAAGTTGCACCTGAAGATGACAGAGCATTTGGTGCTTTTAATGCTAGAAAAACATACGAGCAAATGAATGGCTTATTTGGTGGAATAGCTACTTTAATTTGGATTGTAGGCACAGGAACTTTATTAGCCGGTGTAATTGGCGTAAGTAACATCATGCTAATAATCGTAAAGGAAAGAACCAAGGAGATTGGGATTCGAAGAGCCATTGGAGCCACTCCCCTTTCAATAATTTCTCAAATAATATTAGAGTCGGTTTTCTTGACTTCAATGGCAGGCTATTTTGGATTAGTTTTCGGCGTGTTAGTAACCGAAGGAATCTCAAATGCAATTGGGAATGACCCAGACAGTGACACCATGTTTACCAACCCAACCATTGACCTAAGAATTGCTATAACTGCATTAATTATACTAATCATAGCAGGTATTTTTGCGGGTTTAATTCCCGCGAGAAAAGCTGTAAAAATAAAACCCATTGAAGCCTTAAGAGCTGAATAAACTTAATTACCATGAAGACATTTTTTAAAATTTTACTTGTCGCAATTCTATTAGGCGTTTTTTCTTGGACCATTTACTTTTTATACAGTAAGTCTGAGGAAAAGCCGGTGGTTTTTGAAACTACAACTACCATAATAACCGATATAATTAAAAAGACTGTTGCAACGGGATCAGTGGTTCCAAGAAAGGAAATTGAAATAAAGCCTCAAGTTTCAGGGATTATTGATGAAATATATGTTGAAGCAGGAACAATGGTTCAAAAGAATGATAAGATTGCTTTAATCAAAATTATTCCAAACATGGTTTCTCTAAATAATGCCGAAAACAGATTGAGACAAGCAAAAATCAGTTTAGATAATGCTAAGGTTGATTTAGACAGGAATCAGAAATTATTAGACCAAAAAGTAATAGCAGGTGCTTCTTTCCAGCCTTTTGAAATCGCCTTTAAAACTGCCCAAGAAGAGTACACAGCGGCAAATGATAATTTAGAGTTGATTAAAAAAGGAGAAACCTCTAAAAACAGAGCAAACACAAACCGTGTAATTAGATCTACAATTGCCGGAATGGTTCTAGACGTTCCTGTTGAAGAAGGCTTTTCTGTTATTGAAGCCAACACCATGAACGCAGGTACAACCGTTGCCTCAGTTGCAGACATGACCGATTTAGTTTTTGAAGGGAAGGTAGATGAATCTGAAGTAGGAAAAATTAAAGAAGGAATGTCACTTATCTTAAGAATTGGTGCTATTGAAGATGCAACTTTTGACGGTATACTTGAATATATCTCTCCCAAAGGAATTGAAGAAGATGGTGCAATTCAATTTGAAATTAAAGCTGCTGTGAAGTTGAAAGAGGACCAGTTTATAAGAGCAGGATATAGTGCCAATGCTGATATTGTTTTAGACAGAAGAGATGAAGTTTTAGCAGTTTCAGAATCATTATTGCAATTTGATGGCGACTCTGCCTATGTTGAGGTAGAAACTGGTGAACAAGAGTTTGAAAAAAAGTATGTTAAAACTGGTTTATCAGATGGAATTAATATTGAGTTATTAGACGGTGTAGATGAGAATGACAAATTGAAAATTTGGAATGGAGCGAGTCAAGGAAACCAAGGAGGCGAAAGGCAATAGCCTAATTAAAAAATTGACAGCTAGCCGACCTATATTGTTACTGAACAAAGCTGTTTAATAATTAGTTTTGAGTCAAAATATAGATGATGAGAAAGATAATTTCAGCGGTATTTACTTTAGCCATTATTTCAGGAGTTTCGGCTCAAGGCAGAGTTGATGGATTTTACAAGGGTAAAGGAAATTTAGACTTAGTTTTAGGTGGTGGCACAGAAGTCAATTCAGACTTTTATGCAGGAAACCGTCCAATTAGTCTTTCAAGAACTATCAACAATGTAAACGTATTTATCGCTTATGGGATAACAAATAAGTTAGATGTGAACCTATCTGCTCCTTTTATAAGTACTGGATCTGAGAGTGCATTACAAGATGGTGCCGTCTTCCTAAAATACAGAATTCTAGAAAAAAGTTTGGATAAGGGAACCCTTTCTTTTTCCATGGCTGCAGGTATCTCAAGTAATTTAACGGATTATCAAACTGAAGGTCTTTCTGCAATTGGCCAACAAGCCACAGTAATTGACTTCAGACCTGTTGTGCACTATTTTATGAATAACGGATATTTCGCAACAGGCCAGTTCGGATACCAAACAAAATCTGATCCAACTCCTAACGCTATTGGTGCAGCATTTAAAGTTGGCAAAGCAGGTAGCAAATTCTATTATGACTTATGGTACGAATTTCAAGTCTCTGACGGAGGGTTGAACTATTTAGGTGCAGAAAGGCCAACTACTTTCAAACAGCTCGGAACTGACTTTCATCGCATAGGTGGAACTTTTTATATGCCCATAAAAGAAAAATTAGGATTCTTTGTTGGACTATCTTCCATATTAGATGGACGAAATGTTGGTGATGGCTATGGTTTTAACGGAGGAATTGTATTGAAGAGGTAAGAAAATCTATTTCTCAAACCTTCTAATTATCAACCTAACTCCTTTATCGAAATTGATGTAATTGTAAGTCCAATTAAAAAAGGTGATTACCTTATTTCTAAAACCTACTAGGGAAATTAAGTGAATAAACATCCAAACGAACCAAGCGAATAGACCTGAGAATTTTACTTTTTCTAAATCAACTACTGCTTTGTTTCGACCAATGGTAGCCATGGTTCCTAAATCTTTGTAAGTAAACTTCTTTAGAGGCTTCCCTTCCATCTCAGCTATTAAGTTGTCTCCTAATTGTTCACCCTGCTGAATTGCAACTTGCGCCAACATTGGAAGCCCTTTAAGTTGTCTCCTAATTGTTCACCCTGCTGAATTGCAACTTGCGCCAACATTGG